>ENA-OPXX01000265-OPXX01000265.1-human-gut-metagenome-genome-assembly--contig:-NODE-265-length-51121-cov-3.730369_pt1 | contig 51121 bp, 44 predicted proteins | sample MGYA00241771_ERZ502046 | MGnify/ENA primary metagenome ERZ502046 (study PRJEB25962, sample SAMEA2042006) | human gut metagenome | biome: human gut; feature: human-associated habitat; material: faeces...
ATGAGAGTTGAGTCTGTTGATGAGGTAGAGATCATCCGTCGTATGACAGAAGGTATCTATGATCACGCAGAATTTGAGAAAGCTCTGAAATGGGCAAAAGAAACCTGTAAGATCGGCTGGGATAAGAACCCTGAAGAACTTCAGTTCTCAGCTGAAAAGAAAGAAGAGCAGTTCGAGTTTGTTGTTAAGATGGCAGTTATCATCAAAGAACTGATGAACGGCTGTGACAACCTTGATCCTAAATTCTCTGAAGAAGCAATCGGACACAATGCTCTGGCAGCCGGTTTCCAGGGACAGAGACAGTGGACAGATTTCTATCCGAACGGTGACTTTGCAGAAGCTATGCTGAACACTTCCTTTGACTGGAACGGAGCACGTGAACCATACATCCTGGCTACAGAGAACGATGTTCTTAACGGACTTGGAATGCTGTTCATGAAACTTCTTACAAACAGAGCACAGATTTTCGCTGACGTTCGTACATACTGGAGCCCGGAGGCTGTTAAGAAAGCTACAGGATATGACCTCGAGGGCGTAGCAAAAGAAGCCGGCGGTTTCCTTCACCTGATCAACTCCGGTGCTGCCTGCCTTGATGCTAACGGAGAAGCAAAAGAAGCTGATGGAACAGCTGTTATGAAACAGTGGTGGGATATCACAGAAGAAGACCAGAAAGCAATCATGGAAAACACAGAATGGTGTATGGCTGACAACGGATATTTCCGTGGAGGCGGATACTCCAGCCGTTATGAAACACGTGCCCAGATGCCTGCAACAATGATCCGCCTGAACCTTGTAAAAGGACTTGGACCGGTTCTGCAGATCGCTGAAGGATGGACAGTAGCTCTTCCTGAAGAAGTATCTGACAAGCTGTGGAAACGTACAGACTATACATGGCCATGTACATGGTTTGCTCCAAGATGCGATGGCAAAGAAGGACCGTTCAAGACAGCTTATGATGTAATGAACAACTGGGGTGCAAACCATGGAGCAATCTCCTACGGACACATTGGTGCAGATCTTATCACAATGTGCTCTATGCTGAGAATTCCTGTATCCATGCACAATGTTCCTGAGAAAGATATCTATCGTCCGGCAGCATGGAATGCATTTGGAATGGATAAAGAAGGTGCAGATTTCAGAGCATGCAAGAATTATGGACCTCTTTACAAATAATAAATAAAACCGATATGTAAGAATGTATATCGGCCGCCCGGAGTTGGAGATGATCTGACTTTGGGCGGCTGTTTGTATCAGGGGGAATCAAAAAAACAAACTGATATCTGTGTGTACAGATACCAGCCTGTTGTATATATATGTATGTGTGATGTGTGTATAATGTGTAAAAATGATATTTGGCATGAATATGCCAAAATCCCGAGACATACAAGTCAAAATTCCATTGCCGCAGGCAATCTGGAATGAATTTTGGCTACGTTACTGTGAACAGTAACGAAAAGATAAAGCAAAATCAGTTGTTGATTACAACACCTTTCTGAAGCATTATATTTGCATACAGAGCTTTTTCGCTTGTGGAAATAATGCAATATGCAGTTTTGGCTTCTTCATAGAAAGCGAAACGTTCAATATTTCCAACCGCTTTATCGCCGCGCTCGTCATATTTGGCAACGATTTCTTTATATGTATCCCAGATTGGTGTTTCTACATTATCGCCAGGCATAACTTCCATGAGATTTACAGGATGCTCTACATAAGTATCCAGTGGAAACAGTTTGAGGATCGCATCCAGGATTTCCGGTACACCATGTCCGTCACAGCGGATAGTGATGGCATTCTTTCCCATAGATTCAACAGGGAAGTTACCGTCTGCGATAACAAGACGATCGCTGTGTCCCATTTCACATAAAACTTTTAATAATTCCGGTGATAAAATTTCAGGAATTCCCTTTAACATAATTTGTATTCTCCTTTCAAAATTCTGAAAATCATTGTAAACAGTTTAATGAAAAAAATCAGATTATTCAAGGCAATATTTTACGCAAAAAGAGTAAATTTTTATAGTTTACAGCGGAGGAAACAGTAACACACGGAGTTGTATGAAATGCACAAAAAATATATTGAAAAATTGAAAAAATAGTATAAATATGCTATTATCATTATAGCGAATCAAGCGGATATTTGAAATTTACTTTGCTGTTTGCTCATAACCGAATAGCTGCCTGGCAGAGGACTTACCTGATTCGGTAAAATAAGTAAAAGGATGTAGTAGTTTTAAGCCAGAATTCCATTGCCGCAGGCAATCTGGAATGAATTTTGGCTAAGTTAGTGTGAACGGAGTGAACAGTAACATTTTTATTTGGGTTATCAGGCAGAGGGATGATGCCTGATCTTATGGGGGATAAAATTTAATATGTACAAAATATTATTGGTAGACGACGAAATCCTGGTCAGGGATGCAATCAGGGAGAACATTGACTGGAAAAGCCTGGACTGTGAGCTTGTGGGGGATTGTGAAAATGGCAGACAGGCAGTGGAATTTGTGCAGAGCCACAAGGTGGATGTTGTATTGACAGATATCTGTATGCCTTATATGGATGGTATGGAACTGAGCGAGTTTCTTCATGATAATTATCCGGATATTCTTATTGTTATATTCAGCGGTTTTGGGGAATTTGAATATGCGAAGAAAGCAATCCGTTATAATGTAAGTGAATATATGCTCAAACCTGTCACAGCAATGGAACTGACAAAAGTGCTCCGGAATATGAAAGAGAAACTGGATTCCAGAAAAAAAGAACAGAAAAAAATGGAATCCCTGTCGCAGACTTCAAAGGATTATCACAAGAATGTGGATGTCATCCGGTCGAAAGCACTGGAGACTCTTGTAAATTGTACCAGAGATGTACAGGTAAGTCTTCTGGAACTGAAAAAGCTGGGGATCAGCTTTGACTGTTCGAGCTACAGAGTAGCTGTTTTTGATATGGACACTTACTCAGAAATGTATCAGGTAGATATGCATAAACAGCAGGAAAGCGCATTGATGTCCTTTGTACTTTTTAATATAAGCAATGAAATTGTGACCAGAGAGAACGCAGGTGTTGCTTATCAGGAAGGCAGTAACCGGGTATGCATTATATTTACAGGATGCAGATCCAGAGAATTCGGAGACAAAATACATAGTATCTGTCAGGAAATCCAGCAAAAAGTAAAAGAAGTGATCGGGATTGAAACTTCTATAGGAATCGGAAGCTGGGTGAGATCACCTCAGGAACTGGTCTATTCCTATAAGCTTGCTGAGAAAGCCATTGGCTATCGGTATCTGCTGGGAGGCAGCCTCCTTTTGGATATGGAAGAAAAGAAAACGGACAACAGTATTAATCTTATAAAATCTCTGGAAACACTGACAGAAGAGATAAAGGTCGGAAACAGGCAGAAAGTGACAGAAATCCTGGAGCAGATCGAGCATGAGATCAAAGGGGCACTGGTGGAGAAAAGCTATGCCTGCATTTATCTTCAGCAGGTGATACGTGCCATCGGAAATACCTGCCAGTCCCTGAGTGATGATCCGGAAAAGATCATTGCTCAGAGAGAGAAGCTTCTGAAAGAAGTTTCTCAGGCAAAAACCTTTGATAAAGCAGTGACATTGGTGAAGGAGTATGCTGAAGGAGTATTTGAATCACTTCAGGATCTGAACAGTTCCAGTGGCCAGAGGCAGGGAATGATGGCTATGGATTATATCCGGAAAAATTATATGGATCCGGATCTGAGTCTGAACAGTATCTGTTCTTATCTGAATATCAGTACCAGCTATTTCAGTACTATTTTTAAGGAGATGACAGGGGAAACGTTTATCGAATCACTTACCAGGATCAGAATGGAGAAGGCGAAGGAACTTCTGGAGAATACAACGCTGAAGAATTATGAGATTGCGGAAAAAGTAGGATTTTCAGATCCACACTATTTCGGAATTTCATTTAAGAAGATGACAGGAAAAACACCTACCGAATATGCAAGGGAGAAACGCCGATGAAGATTTCTTCAAAATTTAAGAGTATTCAGAGTTCTATTTTCTGTGCGGTGTCGATCCTGGTATTAAGTGCTGTGCTGGTTGTGACAGTGGTATCTCTGAGATATACGAATTCATCTATTTATGAAAATTCTGTCATGTATACACAGACGATCATCAAACAGCTGAATCAGAATATAGATTCGTATATCAGTTATATGGATAATATTGCGTCAGTGATCGCGCAAAGCGGTGATGCTTATAAATATCTGTACAGTGAAAAAGGATATGGAGCCACAAAGGATGAAAATTACAGTGAATACAGACAGCGCCTTGTGGAACAGTTTAAAACGATCCTGAAGGGCAGGGCGGATATCAGAAATATCGGGATTGTCAGAGAGGATAAGAACTCTCCATCTCTGTTTGACAATGGATTATCTGTGAGAAATACATATGTAGATCTTAATACACAGCCATGGTATGCAGATGCAGTCGGAAAATATGACCGGTATAATCTGACATCTTCTCATGTGCAGAATGTGATAAAGGGAGAAAGACCATGGGTCATCACACTCAGCAGAGGAATCCGCAATTATACAGGAACAGAAGCAGAGGATGGAGTAGTTTTTCTGGATCTGAATTACAGTGCGATCAGTGAACTCTGTGCACAGAGCAGCATGGGAGATAAAGGATATGTTTTTATTCTTGATCAGAATGGAAATATCGTTTATCATCCACAACAGCAGCAGTTATATAATGAACTGCAGACAGAGAACATTTCACTTGTTATGAATGCAAAATCAGATATTGTTACTGTCGGAAAGGGAGATGACGAGAAAATTTATGCACTGTCCCATTCTGATATCACAGGATGGACTATTGTGGGATGCATGAATATGTCTGAACTTTTACGAAACAGCAGACAGACAAGAAGTATTTATGTGCTGGTAGCAGTGGGGCTGATCATAGTTGCTCTTCTGATTTCCAGCCTGATTGCCAGAAATATTACGCTGCCGATCCAGAAGCTTCGCGATTCCATGAAAAGTGTGCAGAAAGGAAATTTTGATATTGAAGATATAGAGGTGATTTCCGACAATGAAATAGGAAGTCTTACCAGATCTTTTAATGTGATGACGCACAGGATACGGGAATTAATGGAGCAGAATGTAAAGGAGCAGGAGCAGAAGAGAAAAATAGAACTGAAAGCCCTGCAGTCGCAGATCAATCCACATTTTCTGTATAATACGCTGGATTCTATTATCTGGATGGCTGAAGGAAAGAAGAATGAGGAAGTGGTGATAATGACGGCTTCTCTGGCGCGACTGCTCAGACAGAGTATCAGCAATGAGGATGAGCTTGTAACAGTCGGACAGGAGATTGAATATGTCAGAAGTTACCTCACGATCCAGAAGATGCGCTACAAGGATAAGCTGGAATTTGAGATAAAGGCAGATCCATCCATTACACAGGTACCTATCATTCGTCTGGTATTGCAGCCGCTCGTGGAGAATGCAATTTATCATGGCTTAAAATATAAAGACAGTAAAGGACTGTTGACAGTACATGGATATATGAAAGGTGAGAATGCAGTAATCGATATTACGGACGATGGTGTGGGAATGGATGAGGAAACCCTGAAACATATTTATGATAAGCATAAGGTGAATTACCGTTCCAATGGAGTTGGGGTGTACAATGTGCAGCAGCGTCTGGTTTTATATTATGGAAAAGATTATGGCATTATCTATCACAGTGAAAAAGGAAAGGGAACCACAGCATCTGTTGTAATTCCCGGAATACAGGAGGAATCCCATGAAAAGTCATAAAAAAGAGATTATAACAGTTGCAATCCTTATGGCGGCAGCAGTGGTGATTTTTGCCGGAATCCTGAAACCGGAGGCGACACAGACGAAAAAATGCTCCCTCATTTATATTCCAAAGATCAGGGATAACACCAATGATTTCTGGACTTCGGTAATATCCGGCTGTAAGATGGCGGCAGAGGAATATGAATCTGACCTTGAAATCCTGGCTCCGGATAAAGAAGAGAATATAGAAGAACAGAATAAACTTCTGAAAAAGGCCATTGAGCAGAAACCGGATGCGATTCTGTTTTCCCCTTCCAGCATGGATGCATCAGATGAACTTCTGAAGGAAGCAAAAGAAAAAGGAATCCGTATTACCTATATTGATTCCTATACAAAAGAAAAACTGCAGGATCTCACAGTTGCCACAGATAATGTGAATGCGGGCAGGATGTTAGGAGAGTATGCCAGAAAATTAATCGATAAAGATTCAAAGATAGCCATTGTCAGCCATGTAAAAGGTGTTTCCACGGCTGTGGAGAGAGAACAGGGATTCAGGGAAGGTCTTGGTGACTATGCTGATAACATAGTAGATATTGTCTACTGTAACTCACTCTATGAGAAATCCTATGAACTGGCGCAGGAACTGATGAGGAAATATCCGGATCTGGAACTGATTGCAGGAATGAACGAATATTCTGCAGTTGGTGTGGGAAGAGCAGTCAGTGATGCAGGAGCGAAAGATAAGATCGCAGTAGTTGGTGTGGACTGTTCCCAGGAGGCCATCAATCTTATGGAAATGGGCGTTTATAAGGGAATTATTGTGCAGAAAGCATTCCGGATGGGGTATATCGGAGTGGAAGAAACCATTCATATGCTTAACGGGGATGCAGTAGAGAAGAATATTGATTCAGGATGCGAGCTGGTTACGCCGGAGAATATGTATAACAGTGATATTGAACGGCTGATCTTCCCGTTTAGCTGACTGACGCGTTGAAACGACTGCGTAATATAAGGATAAAAGAAGCAAAAAGGTTAAATATTTCCGGATGAAAAAAAGGAAATATTTAACCTTTTTTTGGAAGATATTTCATTACAATTATCCGACAGGTAAGGTAAGATATAGAAAACAAAGAGAGATACGAAATAACGTAAGGAGGGTGAAAAACTTGGAAAAGTTGAAACAAAATCCAATTGTGAAGAAACTCGGTCTGAACAGAATCCTGTTAGCATGTATTCTGGTTCTTATGTTCGTAGTCTTCAAAGTAGTTCTGGGAAGTAAGTTCCCTGTAGGTGACAGTATCAAATCTACTTTGAACTATGTATACTTCCTGGGCTTTCTGTCACTTGGAGTAACATTTGTAATTGCCACTGGAGGAATCGATTTCTCCATTGGACCTGTAATGTTCTGCTGTGCCCTGATCTCAGGTTACTGCATGACATCTTATCATGTACCTTGTGCAGCAGCAATGGTGATCTGTATCCTGATCGGATTTGCATTTGGCGTGTTTAATGGCTGGATGGTATCTTATATGTCAGTTCCGCCATTTATCATTTCCATGGCATCTATGAACATTGCAAAAGGTATTGCATCTGTATTTACAAAGACACAGTCCGTCAGCTGGCCACTGGGAAGTGATCCTGTAAACGGATGGTTCAGAAATCTTATCTCCTATAAGGGATTCCCTGTAGGACTTGTGATTTTCCTGGCAGCAGCAGTGATCTGTGGAATTATTCTTTATAACACAAAACCGGGACGTTATATCCTTTGTCTTGGTTCTAACAGCGAAGCAGTAAGACTCAGCGGTGTTAATACAAAAAAATGGAGAATGCTTGCTTATGTGATCTGCGGTGTTCTTGTAGGAATCGGAGCAATTTTCTTTGTTGGTGCTTATACAACTGTTCAGCCTGGATACGGCGATCAGTACAACAATGAAGCGATTGCAGGCTGTGTAATGGGTGGTACATCCATGGTTGGCGGACTTGCTTCTATCGGCGGTACAGTCATCGGTGTATTTATCATTTCTCTTCTTCAGCAGGGTATCATGGCATTTGGTCTTGGTAAAGGTCAGCAGATGATCATCACAGGACTTATCGTAATTGTAGCAGTTTATGTCGACGTTTCTGCAAGACGCAGAAAGAACTGATCGGAAGGGAGGATGTAACAATGGGTGAAGTTATTTTGACTATGAAGGACATTGATAAGTCCTTTCCTGGAGTTCATGCTCTGGATCACGTTAATTTTGAAGTGAAACGCGGCGAAGTACATGCTCTTATGGGAGAAAACGGTGCCGGAAAGTCTACATTGATGAAAGTTCTTACCGGTATTTATCAGAAAGATTCAGGATCCATTACCTATAAAGGAAAGGAAACTGAATTCCATAACACAAGAGAAGCGCAGGATGCAGGTGTTGTAATCGTGCATCAGGAGCTGAACATGGTAGGTGATCTTACCGTAGCTCAGAATATTTTTATCGGACGTGAACCAAAGAAAGGGTTCAGCATTGATGATAAGAAAATGATCGAAGATTCCAAAAAACTCTTTCAGGAACTGAACATTGAAATCAATCCAAAAGAAAAGATGAACAATCTTACCGTCGGAAAACAGCAGATGTGTGAGATCGCAAAGGCTATTTCCCACAAAGCAGAGGTTATTATCTTTGATGAGCCGTCAGCAGCACTGACAGAGAAAGAGATTGCAGACTTATTCGAGATTATCCGTGATCTTCGTAAGAAAGGTCTTGGAATCGTTTATATTTCCCACCGTATGGATGAGATCAAAACGATCACTGACAGAGTAACAGTCATGCGAGATGGTGGTTATGTAGGAACTCTGATCACAGCAGACAGTACAAAAGAAGACATCATCAATATGATGGTTGGACGTGTCATTTATGAAGATCCTAAGGAACACAGCATGGTTGCACCAGATGCGCCGGTTGTTCTTAAGGTAGAGAACCTGAATGCAGGTAAGATGGTTCAGAATGTAAGCTTTGAACTTCGCAAAGGTGAGATTCTTGGTTTCTCAGGACTGATGGGAGCCGGACGTACTGAGACAGCAAGAGCACTGTTTGGTGCTGACCCGAAACAGAGTGGAAAGATCTCTATAAGGGGAAAAGACGGACAGCTTCGCGAGGTAACTATCAACAGTCCTCAGGATGCAGTTAAATATGGTATTGGTTATCTGTCAGAGGACAGAAGAAGATATGGTTGTGTCGTACAGAAATCTGTAACAGAGAATACTACGCTGGCAACCATGGAAGAATTTACCAGTGGTATCTTCATTAATAAATCAAAAGAAAAAGAAGTTTCAGAGAAATACGTTAAAGAGCTGGCAACCAAAACTCCAAACTGCGAGCAGCTGGTAGTCAATCTTTCCGGTGGTAACCAGCAGAAGGTCGTTATCGCAAAATGGCTGACACGAGACAGTGAGATTCTTATTTTTGATGAGCCGACCAGAGGTATTGATGTTGGTGCCAAGAATGAAATTTACAAGTTAATGAACAGACTGGCTGCAGAAGGTAAATCTATTATCATGATTTCTTCTGAAATGACAGAAGTTCTCCGTATGAGTGACCGTATTATCGTTATGTGTGAAGGTAAGATTACAGGAAATATTGATATTTCCGAAGCTACACAGGAACACATTATGAATCATGCAACACGGAACATCAATTAAGGAGGAAAGTCATGACTAAGAAGAAAAAAAGTATTTTAAGTGATCAGAGATTTATTGTTTTGCTCGTTATCATTGTCCTGTGTGCAATATTCTCAGGCTTGAGTAAAGAATTCAGACAGTACACCACGATCCTGAGTATGCTGGATTTCTCATATTACGATCTTCTTATGGCGATCGGAGTTACATTCCCGCTTATCACTGGTGGTGTTGACCTGTCAATCGGAACTGGTATGGTAGCATACGCACTGATCGGCGGAACACTGATCAGAAACAACAATTGCCCGGTAGCTCTGGCAATGCTGATCTGTATTGTTCTTGGTATCGCAGTCGGTGCACTGAACGGTGTACTGATCGGTGTTATGAACCTGCCGCCATTTTTGGCAACACTTTGTACCTGTATGATTACCCGTGGTGCCGGATCTCTCTGCAGTGCGACACCTTGGCCGGGACTTACACAGCCGGGCGGATGGTTCCATACCATCTTCAAGGTAACAGTTGGTACAGGAAGAAGCGCTTCCCGTTATCCACTTGGTTTCCTCTGGATGATCATCCTGGTACTGGTTATGGAGTACATCCTGAACCACACAAAATTCGGTCGTTATACAATTGCAATCGGTTCCAACAAAGAGGCAGCAGCCCTTTCCGGAATCAATACAAAGTTCTATCACGTAATGGTATACGTTGTCTGCGGTCTGTTTACAGGTCTTGCGGCAATCGCATACGCAGCAGTAACACCTACTGTACAGCCTGGTACTGGTGCCGGACTTGAGATGGATGCTATCGGTGGTGTATTCGTTGGTGGTGTAGCAGCTACCGGTGGATATGGTTCCGTAATCGGTACATTCGTTGGTATCTTCGTCATCATGCTTCTGAAAACAGGTCTTCCATACATCGGCCTGCAGGCAAACTGGCAGCAGATCATCACAGGTATCGTTCTGATCGTAGCCGTTCTGATCGATATCCTGAAAGAGAAAAAAGCAGCACACTAATATTAAGAAGTGTGGTACAATAAGCAAGGATACTGTTCACAGAGAAATGTGAACAGTATCCGATAATCAAAGATGTGAAACGCCAAGGGGTAGCAATGGCGTATGAACATAAAAAAACTATATAATATATTTTAAGGAGGAAATATTATATGAAAGCAAAAAAGGTTATGGCATTAATGCTCTGTGCAGCAATGGTAACAAGCATGAGCGCAACAGCAGCTTTTGCAGCTGAGGAGAAAGAAGATGCAGCAACAGAGGAATCCGCAGATTCCACAGCAGCTGAGGATCCTACCGCACAGTTCGACGGACTGAAAGCAAACGAAGCTTATGAGTTCCCGATGATGGTTAAATCTTTCCAGTCCACATACTGGGATGCAGCTCAGGAAGGTATGAAAAAAGCATCTGAGGAGCTGGGCGTTACTTATAAACCACAGGGACCGAACAGTGAGTCCGATATCGCTGACCAGGTTAACATGATCAACACAGCTATCGCTTCCAATCCTGTTGGATTAGGACTTGCAGCTTGTGATACATCTTCTGTTACAGGTGCACTTAAGACATGTGCAGAAAAAGGAATCCCGGTTGTAACATTCGATACAGGTATCGCTGATGCTCCGGAAGGATCTGTAGTATGCGAGGTTTGTACAGACAACGCACAGGCTGGTGCAGTAGCAGCTGAGAATATGTACAACTCCATTAAAGACGTTGTTAAAGATGCTGACGGACAGGTTATCATCGGTGAGGTTAACCAGGATGCAACAGCTCAGAACATTCAGCAGCGTGGTACTGGATTCATCAACAAGATGATCGAGCTTCTTCAGGCTGATGGCAAGACTGTAGCAGTAAGCGGTAACGAGTTCTATGTTAACGCAGCAGAGGGTGCTGATGCTGATGCTAAAGACGCAGACGTTGTTATCCAGGTAGCTGTTCCGGCACAGACAACTGTAGAGCTTTGCTCCACAGAGGCTCAGGCAATCCTTTCCCAGGAGAACTGTATCGCAGTATTCGGTTCTAACCAGGTTTCCGCAGAGGGTGTTCTTGCAGCAAATGCTAACCTCAACGTTCTTGGTTCTGACCCGGCAAACGGTGATGTAGTTGGTGTTGGTTTCGATGCTGGTTCTATCATCAAAGCAGCTGTTAAAGATGGCACATTCATCGGTGCTGTTACACAGTCTCCTCTTATGATGGGATACTATGCAATCTACGCTCTGACAGCAGCAGCAAACGGCCAGGAGCTTCAGGATGTTCCTACAGACGGTTACTGGTATGATGCAACAAATATGGAAGACGAGGATATTGCTCCTAACCTTTATGACTAATCATATAATCGATCAGATCGTGAAGTTGTAATGAACGCGGATTGCGTTCACGAACGTAAAAATAAGAGATCCGCTGGCTGATTCAGTCAGCGGATTTTTTAAACAAATAATGCAGTAGTTCATAAATAATCGCTGTATTATTTGCAAATAAAGACACTTTTTTTGACAAAAGAGGTTCTTATCACCGGAAGGATCCTGATGTATGATAAATACAACATCAGATATGAAAGTGATCAGAAGCTTACATATTGAGGAGGATTTAAAAATGGCAACATATTATTTAGCAGTAGATATCGGAGCATCCAGCGGACGTCACATTCTGGGACATATGGAAAACGGAAAAATGATCCTGGAAGAAATCTATCGTTTTGAGAACGGCATGGTTAAGAAAGACGGAGAGCTCTGCTGGGAGTTTGACCGCCTTTTCAACGAGATCGTAAACGGTCTTAAGAAATGTAAAGAGATCGGCAAGATCCCGGTAAGCATGGGTGTTGATACCTGGGGTGTTGACTTTGTGCTTCTTGACAAGAACGACAAGGTTCTTGGCAATACAGTAGGCTACCGTGATCATCGTACAGAGGGAATGGACGAGGAAGTTTACAAGACAATTTCCCTGAAAGATCTGTATGCAAGAACCGGTATCCAGAAAGCAATCTTCAACACTGTATATCAGCTGATGGCAGTTAAGAAGAAACATCCGGAGTATCTGGAGCAAGCGGAGACACTTCTTCATGTACCGGATTACTTCCATTTCCTTCTTACAGGAGAGAAGACCTGCGAATATACAGAGGCAACAACAGGACAGCTTGTCTGCCCGACAACCAAGGACTGGGATTACGAACTAATCGATATGCTGGGATATCCAAGAAAGATATTCCAGAAGCTGATCATGCCTAGCACAAGCATCGGACATTTAACAGACGCAGTGAAGGAAGCAGTTGGCTTTGATCTTGAGGTTGTAGCACCGGCTACACATGATACAGGGTCTGCAGTTCTGGCTGTGCCTGCAAATGATGACGATTTCATTTATATCAGTTCCGGAACATGGTCTCTGATGGGAATCGAGAGAAAAGAAGCAGACTGCTCTGAGAAGAGCTGTGAGATGAACTTCACAAACGAGGGTGGATATGCAGGACGTTTCCGTTATCTGAAGAACATCATGGGTCTCTGGATGATCCAGTCTGTACGTCATGAGTTTGATGATGCGTACAGCTTTGCACAGATCTGCGAGATGGCTGAGGAGGCAAAAGACTTCCCGTCAAGAGTAAACGCAAACGATGAGTGCTTCCTTTCTCCTGAGAACATGACAAAAGAGGTTCAGGACTACTGCCGCAGAACAGGACAGCAGGTTCCGGAAACTCTTGGCGAGATTGCAACCGTTATCTATACAAGCCTTGCAGATTGCTACGCTAAGATCGCAAAAGAAATCGAGGAGATGACAGGAAGAACCTACAGCCGTATCCATATCGTAGGCGGTGGTTCCAATGCAGGATACTTAAATGAGCTGACTGCAAAAGCTACAAAGAAAGAAATCCATGCAGGCCCTGGTGAGGCTACTGCAATCGGTAATATCACAGCACAGATGCTGAAGGCCGAGGAGTTTAAAACGATCGAGGAGGCTCGTACAACCATCCATGAGTCCTTCGGTATCAAAGTATACAAAGCATAAATAAAAATAACTGGAGGTTTTATTATGTTAGTTAACACAAAGGCAAAAGTTGGTGTATTTTCAATTGCTTTAGGCGCATATCTTCCGCAGTTCCCGTCACTGGTGTCGGAATTTGAGGCACAGTACGACGCATTCAAGAAAACGATCCCGGATACAGTAGAGATCGTTGACGGCGGAATGGTGACAACAAAAGAGCAGGCAATGGTGGCAGGAGATAAGTTCCGTGCAGCAGATGTTGACCTTGTATTTCTTCAGATGCTGACATACGCAACATCCTACAACATGCTTCCGGCAATCCGTGATCTGGATGTTCCGGTTGTTCTTGTAAACGTTCAGAAGATCAAAGCGCTGGATTATGAGCACACTGACATTGCCTCCTGGCTGGGTGAAGGCTATGCATGCGGTGCTGTAGGCGAGGCAGTTGCTGACCTTGAGAGAGCAGGCAAGAGACATGCGGTTATCACAGGCGTTGTAGAAGGCGGAGATCCTGCAGTTCAGGCTGAGATCGAAGACTGGTGCAAGGCTGCTCAGGTAAGAAGAAGATTCCGTGAGACTAACATTGCGCAGATCGGAAGACCATATCCGGGTATGATGGATCTGTATATTGATGAGACAAACCTCTATAACAGAATGTTCCTCTACACAAAACAGTTCGACTGGGAGAAGATGTGGGCGATCGCTGATGATATTACAGATGAGGAGGCAATCCGGGCAAAAGCACAGGATATCCTTGATACATTCGATATTGAGGGCGGCGGCACCATTGAGAAAGTATGGGATATGGCAAAATATGTAGTTGCTTTTGAGGAGTGGGTAAAAGACGAGCATCTTGGAATGATCGCTTCCCATTACGACGGATTTGCACAGGGTAAAGCAGGAGTCCTTGACAGTATGCTGATCCCGGCTTTCTCCATGCTGATCAAACAGGGTACTGCATGTGCCGTAGAGGGCGATATGAAAGTTGCCATGGCAATGAGTATCTTAAAGACAATTTCCGGTACAGGCCAGCTTTCTGAGATGTACTCCATCGATTTCAACGATGACATCTGCATCATCGGACATTCCGGAAGCGGTGACGCTGACATCTCCGACAAGAAACCAACCATGAAAATCGTGCCGGTATTCCACGGCAAAACAGGCGGCGGATACCTGACACAGTTCTATCCATACACAGGCCCTGTAACCTACCTTGCAATCACTCAGGATAAAGACGGAAACTTCAAATTCGTTGTAGCTGAGGGCGTAAACGAGGAGGGACCGATCCTTTCCTTCGGTGATACAAACATGAGAACACGCTTCACATGCGGAGCAAGAGAGTTCGTTAACCGCTGGAGCGAGGCTGGCCCGACACATCATATGGCAGCTGCTACAGGAAGACACATCGATACGATCCTGAAGGTTGCAAAAATCTTTAACGTACCGGTAGATATCGTGACAAGATAAATTCTTTCTTATGTATTCAACCTAAAACATATTCAAAAAAGGAGACTGCGCGGAGCGGTCTCCTTTTTCAGTGGGAAAAATAAGATAAAAAAGATCTGCCGGAAATGCAGCAGGCAGATTCGGCAGATTTTGGTTTTGCAGTTATTTTTTATGCATAAGTGTGTGCTCCCTGGAAAGCTCATCGTGCAGCTGGATGGAAGACCAGTGCTGAGTTACCGGTGTGAGCATGGCCTTCAGTGCAACAGGCGGGATCTGGTTTTCACGGAAAAAAGCAAGAAAATCATCCATCTGTGCACTGGAAAAATCCTTCAGCACGATCATCTCATCACTGAAATTGCTTCCCAGATTAAACTGGGATGAGGGATGAAATCCCGGAATCTCAAAAAGATATCCCAGCGGATGAAGAAATTCCGGCGCAGTGACGATCCGTGTCTTAACCTTCTGACGGTTCAGATAGCGGCGGATCTGGCGAAGCCGTTCTGGGTTGTTAAAATTATATAAAAGAGCTTCTGGCTGTGTATTCATATAGTGTCATACCTCATTTCTGAATAAAGATTTTTGTGGAACATAAGTTACTTTTCGCGATGTGCAGGGAAGCGGATCTCAACCTCTGTCCCCTCTCCAGGCTTGCTGGAATAAGTGAGTCCGTAATTATTTCCATAGAGAATTTGGAGTCTCCGGTGGGTATTATAAACTGCGATATTGGTGCCGCCGGACTGGCTTTTTCCCTTTCCGGAAAGGATAGTTGACAGGATTTCCGGCGAAATCCCAACACCGTCATCGGAAATCAGAAGAACAATATCCTCATTTTCCATCCATCCGGTAATAACAATAGTTCCGGATTTTGATTCTTTTTCCAGGATCCCGTGAAGAATGGAATTTTCCACAACAGGCTGAAGAGTCAGCTTCGGGATCTGGTATTCTGAAAGCTCATCCGGGATATCCGTGATCAGCTCAATGCTGTCGTGGTAGCGCATATTCTGAAGCTGCACGTAGATGGTTACATGCTCCAGCTCCCTTGCAATGGTAGAGATTCCTTTTTTGCGGCTCAGAGTCAGCTTATAAAAACGGGAAAGACTTTGCACTGCGTGACTGATCTCATCGGTCTGTCCCTGCAGTGCCATCCAGTTGATCATATCCATGGTATTATAAAGAAAATGCGGATTGATCTGTGCCTGGAGGGAATTGAATTCTGCGATCCGGAGATCTTCTGCAGCCTTAGCCTGCTTCTCCATCAGTTCCTCCATTTTTCGAGTCATATAGTTGTAGGTATCGATAAGATTACCGATCTCATCATGTGCCTGTGGACTTTCCATAGGAGTAGGCGGGCCGTGGCGGACGGTCTGCATCTGCCGGATCACAGAAGAAAGTCTTCCGGTAATGGAATGAGCCAGTACATTGGCAAAAATCAGAGCCAGAACCAGAAAAACTGCATAGATCAGTACGATCTGGACCATCAGTCGGTTGCTCGCATGGATCAGCGGCGGGGAAGGAAGGACCGTTACCATAAACCAGTCCGTATTGGAAATGCTGTAAAAACCGGCATAAACCTTTGTGTCCAGAATGTTCCGCTCAATGAAGTTATTGGAAGACATAAAGGAAGCCTTGATGGTGTCGTAATCCAGTTGGTAGATTCCGGATAATGACAAATCTGAGGTAGCAACAATGGCATCACGTTCGTTTACAATATATGAAACACTTCCTTCCAGAGATAGATTGTCGGAAAGAATGGAAGTAAGCTTGTCATCGGAATAATACACTGCCAGATAAGCCTTATAGGCAGTGGAGTGATAATAAAGGCTTAAAGGGCAGATATATGCCATATCACCATAATTCTTTTTTTCCCTGGGACCAAGATAGAAGGAAGGACAGAACATTTCCTGGGTGTTCCGGTTTCCCTGAAAGATACCGTACCAGTAGGTACCTTTCGCCTGACTTAAGGGAGCAAGGATATTCTTAGTGTTGGGATAAGTATCCAGTGTCTTCAGATCATCAGGAAAATCCACATAGATCTGTACATCGGTAACAATGGAATCTGTGGTCAGACGCTGAACGGCATTTTTAAAATCAGTGGCATGGTTAGATGTTGCAAGCTGTTCTGCTGAATCGCTGACCGGCATATAAAAAAGTTCCTGAAAAAAATTCTGTCCTGTAATATTCCGGGTAGTAGCGAGGATCGTATCCATAGTCCGTTCGATCAGAGGTGCAGTTTTTGCGGAGGCGTCCTGTTCCTGCCGGATGGTATTGGAAACCACCATGCTATAAAGTCGTCCATAAAAAAGAAAGGCGGTAAGACAGGCAGGAATTACCACAATGCTGATCAGGGCAATGGTGAATTTTGTCTGCAGGTTTAAATTCAGGTAGCCGTTTTTGAAACGGCGCCAGAGGGCCCTCATGACATTTTCTCCCGGTATTCAGACGGGGAAAAGCCGGAGTATTTTTTGAAGCTTTTTCCGAAGTAATTGCCATCCGTATAGCCTACCTTGGAAGAAATCTCGGAAATCTTGTATTTGGGATCGGAAAGCAGCTGCTTGGCCTTTTCCATTCGGTATTCTGTCAGATATTGATTGAGAGTCTGTCCGGTCTCACTTTTGAAAAAAGTGCATACATAAGATGCGGAAAGGTATACATGGCCGCTGATATCTTTTACGGAAAGTGTATCGTTCATATAGTTCCGGCTGATATAATCCTTGATCATAAAGATCGTGGAATTTTCCGGCTGGGAATTTTTCGCATCTTCAAAATACTGGGCGGTTTTTTCTTTCAGAGCTTTGTGAAGCTCTTCGTAGGTGAAGGCGTTGTTTAACGTATCTACGATCAGATCCTGCTTTTCATGAAGTTCGGTTTCCAGCTGATTTTTTTTACGGGAAGCCGAAAGTGTATTAAATAGCTGGTAATAAAGATCACGGATCTGGTTAGGCATAAATGTGTGATTGCAGCTATAATACCGGAAAAGCTCATCAAGAAACTGAAAACAGGGTTCTTCTTCTCCGGCCAGGAGATATTTGGAAAAAGTATTTTCCGGTGAATGCAGGGAATCCGGAACCGGTCCCTTCGGTGAAAGCAGGCGGATGGCATTTTCCGTTAGAAATGTTTTTTCCGGAAAGAAAAAACAGTTCTGCAGAAGGATCACGGCAGAAGCGTAGGACTGATAAACCCTGAAAATATCCGTTACGGTATTTCCGGCTGCGATCAGATGCTTTCCGCAGGTGTCATATTGTCTGGAAATATAGCTTCCCACTGCGGAAAGGGTAGTCGGGGAAAGGGCATTCCTTCCATATATATGGTGGACCAGATACTGAACTCTTTTTTCCACAAAAAGACATTTCAGATGGTAATGCTCCAGAAAACAGGAAATGTCGTTCTGGAGATCTTCCAGGAAAATACCGGAAGCCTCCACAGATTCATTAAGCTTTACGATCACAGAGGTAAAATTCATGCCGTTCTCAAGAAGCTCCGGCTGTCCCAGCTCCAGACAGAGATCTGCAATTTTGTTGTTATCGGAAGGTGGAAGAGTCAGCTGCTGTGCCAGCCGGGTAGCGATTTCCTGAGAATGGATCGCTTCGCCGCGATGGGAGCGGAGCTTTTGTTTGTAAAGAGTCTGCGCTTCCAGAACTGCCGCCTGTACTTCCTCGGGATGCAGAGGCTTTTCGATGTAATTGATGGCTTTTAGTTTGATGGCAGCTTTCAGATACTCTTTGTCAGAATATCCGCTCATAAAGATAGGGATACTGTCCGGCAGGAATTTCTCCAGACGTTCCAGCATGGCAATGCCTGTCATCCGCGGCATCCGTACATCGCAGAGAATGATCTCAGGTTTATACAGTCTGGCCATTTCCAGTCCGTTCACACCATCATCTGCCTGAAGGATCTCGGTGATCCCCAGAGAATCCCAGTCGATAGATGAGATCAGTCCGGTACGCGTAAGTTCTTCGTCATCGACGATCAGTAATTTCATATACAATTCTCCAATCGAGCATAGCTTCGTAAATCGGCCGTTTACAGCTCTGTTTATATTCCCAGAAAACTGTAACGTCAGCGTTATCATTATAGCATAAAATATATAGAAATACGAGAATGGGACAATGGTTTATGAGTAATATTTTACAGGGAAAAGAAGAATATTTTACCCTTATCCAAAAATATTCCCATTATCAACCTGTGGGCCGAATGATAGAATATAATCAGATTAAAGGAAAGGGAGGAGAAAGAGCCGTGTCAGAATATGTTCTTGAATTAAAAGGTATTACGAAGATATTCCCCGGTGTCAAAGCTCTGAATAATGTACAGTTCCAGCTCAAGCCTGGTGAGGTTCACGCACTGATGGGTGAGAACGGTGCTGGTAAATCTACGTTTATCAAGGTTATTACCGGAGTACATAAAGCAGAAGAAGGTGAGATGTTCCTGAACGGACAGAAGGTTGACTTCAAGGGTCCGAAGGATGCCCAGGAGGCAGGTATTGCAGCCGTATATCAGCATCCGACATCATATCCGCACCTTACAGTTGCAGAAAATATTTTTATGGGTCACGAGATCATCAAACATCATATGATCCAGTGGAAAGAGATGAATCAGGAGGCGAACAAGTACTTAGGTGAGCTGGATGCAGATTTTGATGCAACCGCTGAGATGGGAACTCTTTCTGTTGCACAGCAGCAGATGGTTGAGATCGCCAAAGCGCTTTCCACAAATGCAAAGATCATCATTCTGGATGAGCCTACAGCAGCACTTACCAGAAACGAGTCGGAGAAGCTTTACACACTGGTTGATAAGCTGAAAGAGAATGGCGTTTCCATTATCTTTATTTCCCACCGTTTCGAGGATATGTACCGTCTGGCTTCCAGAGTTACCGTATTCCGTGATTCTCAGTATATCGGAACCTATGATGTGAACGGGATCACAAACGCAGATCTGATCAAGGCAATGGTTGGACGTGAGATCAATGATCTGTTCCCGAAGCCGGAGGTTAAGCTGGGAGATGAGATGCTTCGTATTGAACATCTTTCCAGAACAGGATTTTTCAAGGATGTTTCCTTCAATGTACGTGCAGGCGAGATCGTAGGTCTTACCGGTCTGGTCGGTGCAGGACGTACAGAGGTTATGGAAGCTGTCAGCGGAATCACCCATCCGGACGAAGGAAAGGTTTTCCTTGAGGGAAAAGAGGTTTATATCAAGACTCCTTCCGAAGCAATGGAAAAAGGTATCATCCTTCTTCCTGAGGACAGACAGAAGCAGGGCCTTGTCATGAGCTGGGGCCTTGGAAGAAACGTAACCCTTCCGATCATCAGCAAATATGCAAAATCCGGATTCAATGACGAGAAAGCAGAAAGAGAGCTTTCCAAGAAGCTTCTTGAAGAAGTAGATACCAAGGCTGTTGATATTTTCCAGCCTGCAAGCTCACTGTCCGGTGGTAACCAGCAGAAGGTTGTTGTTGCCAAGGCACTTGCTCAGGAAATGAAGGTCGTTATCATGGATGAGCCGACAAAGGGTGTCGATGTTGGTGCAAAAGCCGAGATCTATGCAATCATGGGAGATCTTGCGAAGAAGGGCTATGCCATCATCCTGATCTCTTCCGAGATGCCTGAGATCCTTGGAATGTCTGACCGTATCATCGTTATGTGCAACGGCCGTAAGACAGGTGAACTGAACAGGGGAGAGGCAACACAGGAAGGAATCCTTGAGCTGTCCATGGAAAAGAGCACTGGAAAGGGGACTAAATAATGGAAAAGAAATCTGTTATCAAGAAGATTACAGGCTCCCGAGAGGCTCTGCTGGCAATTATCGTGGTCGTGCTGTTTGCCGTTGTCACAGTGATCAGCCCGTCATTCCTTACGCCGAAGTCACTCATGGAGATGCTGAAAAATAATGCAGTAACAATGGTAATGTCACTTGGTATGCTGTGTGTCATGCTGGTAGGCGGAATCGATATTTCCATCATGTCAACTCTGGCACTTTCCGGTATGTCCATCGGTATGCTCCTGAAATACGGACATATCACAAGTACATTACTTGCTTTCATCATTGCAATGGCGATCGGTATTGCCTGCGGACTGGTTGTAGGTCTTGTGATCTCAAGAGCAAACGTTCCGCCTATCATTGCAACCATGGGCTTTATGTACATCTACAGAGCAATGGGTTATCTTGTTTCCCACGGTGGTGAGTGGGCAAGTGCCGCAGCTCTTGGTGAGTTTAAGAATTTTGCAACAACCAGCTTCCTTGGGATCAACAAGGTTATCTGGGTGATCATCGTATGCTATGTGGTATTCTTCTTCTTTATGAAATGGACAAGAACAGGACGAAGGATCTACGCAGTAGGAAGTAATGCAAGCGCAGCACAGGTTTCCGGTATCAATGCAAAGAATATCAACCTTCTTGTATATGTGATCATGGGATTCCTCGCAGGTCTTGGCGGAGCACTTCAGGTATCTGTTTATGCTTCTGCAATGCCTGATATGCAGTACGGCGGTGAGATGGATGTTATCGCAGCCTGCGTTATCGGTGGTGTAAGCATGAGCGGTGGACGTGGAACCGTAGTAGGTGCATTCCTCGGTTCCATTATCCTTGCAACGATCGCAAAAGCTCTTCCGCTTGTAGGTATCAGTTCACTGTGGCAGAACATGATCAAGGGTGTTATCATCCTGGTAGTAGTTGTGATCAACGTTGTTCTGCAGAGAATCGCAGATAAAAACGCATTAAAGGGAAGGGAGATGTAAATCATGGCTGGAAAATCTGGAAGAAGTATTAACAATGTGCCGGAAAATCCGATGAAACACATCATATTCAGTTGGGAAGGCATCCTGGTCATTCTCTTTATCCTGGTAAATATTTTCTGCGCATCATTTTCTGAGTTTTATAATATGAAGAGTGTTCTTCGTCAGATGCCGGTTTACCTTGCAGAGGTATTCATGATGTTTCCAATGGCGTACATCCTGGTATTAGGCGAGATTGATATTTCCGTAGGTGCGATCGTGTGTCTCTCCGCTACCTTAAGCTGTATGGTCTGCAACACAAACGCTCCGTTCATTGTAGTAGTACTTACAGCACTGGTTGTTGGTGCCCTCTGTGGTGCGGTTAACGGATTTATCCTTACCCGTTTCAAGGAGCTGCCTCCAATGATCGTAACACTGGCAACACAGATCATCTTCCGTGGTATCGCTGAGGTAACACTTGGAGCAGGCGGAAGTATTGCGATCACAAACACAGATGGCTTCCGTGCTATCGGTGGAAAGGTTGGAAATATTCCATATATTCTTTTCCTGGTGCTGATCCTTGGTGTACTTTTTGCGATCTTTCTTGGAAAGAGCACATTCGGACGCCGTACATATGCGATCGGAACAAACCGTGTGGCAGCTTATTACGCAGGTGTTCACGTAGAGAAGATCCGTTTCATCATCTATACAGTTATGGGACTTATGTCCGGACTTTGCGCAGTATTCCTGGTATCCTCTTCCTACGGTGCAAATACAACAACCGGTAACGGATTTGAGATGGATGCCATTGCAATGGCAGTATTCGGAGGTATCTCCTCCACAGGTGGTAAAGGTAACCTGGCCGGCGGTATCATTTCTGCATTCATCATCGTATGCTTACGAGTTGGCCTTGGACAGAAGAACGTAAATGCTCAGGTGATCCTTCTCATCATCGGTGTACTTCTGGTAGCAGCAGTAGCTCTTCCGAATATCATCGGCGATGTGAAAAAAGCAGTCGCAATGAAGAAAAACTAATATCACTTTTGAAACCCATATGATTGTTAGCTGCCTCCATTGGTGTAGCGGAGGCAGCAGCATATAAAAAAATTATATTCTTGTAGGGAGGAACAACAATGAAAAAAAAGGTAATTAGCGCAATCCTTTGTGGAGCAATGGTTCTTGGTACAGTTTGCCCGGTTCTTGCAGCAGATGACAAAAAAGATGATACTAAGACAGAAGCAGCAGCTGGCGATTCCGCAAAAGACAAAAAGATCGCTCTGGTTGGTAAAGCAGCTGGTAATGCATTCTTCGAGATCGCAGCGAAATCTTTCCAGGAGACAGTAGAGGCTGAAGGCGGCGAGGTTCAGGTCGTTTATCCTGAGACAGCTACAGCTGATGCACAGATCAAGGTTCTTGACAACCTGATTTCCCAGGACTTTGATGCAATCTGTATTTCCGCTAACGATGTTAACGCTCTTCAGGCTAAGCTTGAGGAAGCTATGGATGAGGGAATCAAGGTATCTTCCTTCGATTCTGCACCGAACAAAGACAGCCGTGAGATTTTCGTAAACCAGGCTGGTACAAAAGAAGTTGCTCAGGCACTTATGGATGCAGTTCTTGATATTTCCGGTGGTGAAGGACAGTTCGCTATCCTTTCCGCTACATCTCAGTCCGCTAACCAGAATGCATGGATCGATGCAATGAAGACCATCATGGAAGGCGATGACAAATACAGCAAGCTTGAGCTTGTAGACGTTGTATACGGTGATGATGAGCCGCAGAAATCCACAGACCAGACAGCAGCTCTTCTTCAGAACTACAAGGATCTGAAGGTTATCTGCGCACCTACAACAGTTGGTATCGCAGCAGCAGCTAAATATCTTCAGGATAACGGTTCTGAGTGTAAACTGACAGGACTTGGACTTCCATCTGAGATGCAGGAGTACACAGGTGATGATGATTCTCATTCCTGCCCATACTTCTACCTGTGGGATATGCAGGGCCTTGGAAAACTCAGCGCTTACACAACAATCGCCCTGATCAACGAAGACATCACAGGTGCTAAAGATGACAAATTCACAGCTGGTGACCTTGGTGACTACACAGTAACAGAGGCAGATGACGGCGGTACAGAGGTTGTTCTTGGTGCACCTCTGAAATTCGATACAAGCAACATCGAGGAGATGGCTAAGCTGTACTAATCAATCCTCATATTGACTGTAATATTCATATGATAAATCCTTTCAGAGCAGGCGGGGTCTTTGGACTCCGCCTGTTTCTGTGTGCAGAGACGTTGGAGGTTCTTTTGCGCAGATCTTTTATATGAGGATTTTAGTTGTGTGGATGTGACAGCAGTGCTAAAATGAGGATAAAGAGGAACAAAGAAAGAAGAAACGGATAAAGGAGAGGAAGGCATGCAGCAGGCGCTACTGGATCAGCTGAGAAAGATCACAGAAGAAGAACGAAAGATCCTGGATGGAGAGGCAGAGGTGGACAGAGACCTTTATACCTCTGGCAGGGACTTTACCGTGGACAGCGGAAAAATGCTGGAGGAAGGCCGGCTGATCGCGGTCCGTACCCATACCCGTTTTGTGCATTTTCCGGCACACCGGCATAATTTCGTGGAAGTGCTCTATGTCTGCGAAGGCTCTCTGACTAACATCATTGATGGCAAAAAAGTCATCGTTAATAAGGGTGAGCTGCTTTTTCTCAACCAGTTTACGAAACATGAGATCCTGAAGGCTGGACAGAACGATATTGCCATTAACTTTATGGTGCTGCCGGAGTTTTTTGATGTGGCTTATTCCATGACCGGCAATGATAATATGCTGGCAGATTTTCTTGTGAATGTGCTCAGACAGGATGAGGAACGGGGAGAATATCTGCATTTTAAGGTGGCAGAGGTGCTACAGATCCAGAATCTTCTGGAAAACATCATCTATTCCCTGGTAAATGGAGAAGAGAACCGGGAACGGATTAATCAGACCACAATGGGCCTGATCTTTATGTACCTGGTGGAATCCGTACAGTACGTGGAGATGCGTCTTCCCAACCAGTACGAAAACATGATCTCCATGACCACACTGGACTACATTGAGCAGAAATACCGGACAGCTACCCTGACAGAGCTGTGCAGCCGTCTTCATCTGCCCATGCATGTATTAAGCAAGATGATCAAAAAAACGACAGGATTTAACTTTAAGGAACTTCTTCAGCGAAAACGTCTGAACAAGGCGGTGGAACTGATGTGTGACACAGATCTTCCCATCAGTGATATCATTGCCGCGGTGGGATATGAGAATAACAGTTATTTTCACCGGGTATTTAAAGAACATTATCATATGACACCCAGAGCATTCCGGGTAAAGAACAGCGAAAAAGAGCAGGTGAGGCTTTAACCCCACCTGCTTTTTAAATGTCGTGGAACTGTCCGATCTTATCCTTGATCCGCTGCATCTCATTATCCATGTCGATGACAGCTCTGGCGCAGTTGAGAAGTTCATCACTGACTTCTTCATATCCATCCATTTCTTCGATATTCTGCTTATAACGAAGCTGATGCTCCAGTGTGGCCCAGAAATCCATGCCGTTGGTACGGATCTGGATCTCGGCTCTCATCGGTGTTTTTCCTTTGGAGAAAAATACGGGGATTTCTACGATCATGTGATAGCTGCGGTAGCCGTTGGGCTTTGGATTTTTGATGTAATCTTTTACCTGGATAACAGTGATATCGTCCTGTTTGGAGATCAGATCCGCAATGGTGTAGATATCATCGATAAAAGCGCACACAACCCGGATGCCGGCTACATCATTCAGCTGATTCTGGATATTCTCGGCTGTAAATTCATAGCCAAGCTTCTTAAGCTTCTTGTAAATGCTTTCCGGTTTTTTGATCCTGGTTTTGATAAAAGAAATGGGATTACGTTTATATTCCACGGAAAATTCATCGTTGAGGACTTCCAGCTTGGTACGGACCTCCCGGACAGTACAGCGGTACATCATCATCAGGTCGTTAAATTTTGCGGAATTTTTGATAAAAACCCGGGGATCCGGTGTATCCAGCCAGGTATTGGTATTTTCTTTTGCCATGGTATTTTTTGAGAGAAACTCCTTTCGTATGTGAAATCTGCTGAAAACAGTAAAGACAGATTCTGATCTGTTCCTGTTATTTTTCGGCAATGTGATAAGATAATTATAGAATAAAATGACATTTTTTTCAACTTTTGTATTGACAGATTAAAAATCCTGTGCTATTTTATATGAAAAGTTTAATCAAGTAAACCACTAAACCGTTGAAGCGGAGATAAAAGTTTTCATGCGCGCACAGAGAATCCGGGAGGGTGAGAGCCGGGTCGAGAAGCAGTTTACTAAATGGACCGCTGAGGGCACAGGGAAAGGTATCCCGGATACCGAGTATTCTGTGACGTGAAGGCATACGTCAGTTGCCGGGAATATGCAGGTATTCCGACAAGTGCACAGGTCATACTGTGAAGCAGGGTGGCACCGCGGGTGTATTGAATTTTGAACGCTCGTCCCTGGCAGAACTGGATTCTGCCGGAGACGGGCTTTTTTTGTTACATAAATGTAGATCAGGAGGGACTGAATATGTATCCAGCATTAGAAGGATTAAGAGAAATCGCAAAGTCAGGGGAATACCGGCGTATTCCCGTATGCAGAGAACTGTATTCCGACCGCTATACACCTGTAGAAGTGATGCGGACTCTTCGCACAGCCAGCAGACACTGCTATCTGCTGGAAAGTGCCAGCCAGACAGAGGTATGGGGACGCTATTCCTTCCTGGGATATGAACCATCCATGGAGATCACCTGTACCGATGGAAATCTTCAGATCCGAAAGATCCATGAGGACGGTACCGAAGAAATAACAAAGCAGCAGGTAAAACATCCCGGAGATGCTATTCGAAAGATCCTGAAGGAATACAAAAGCCCGGTACTGGAAAAAATGCCAACCTTTACCGGCGGCCTGGTAGGCTATTTTTCCTACGATTATATTAAATACAGTGAACCGAAGCTGGAGCTTACCGATAAGACGGTAGAAGATTTCAGAGATATGGATCTAATGCTCTTTGACCAGGTCATTGCCTTTGATCATTACAGACAGAAGGTGCTTCTGATCACAGGGGTGATGACAGATGATCTGGAGAACTCTTTTGGAAAGGCAGAAAAGAAACTGCAGGAGATGGCAGATCTGATCAGAAAGGGAGAGCAGAAGGAATTTCCATCCCTGAAGTTGCAATCCTCCATTGAGCCGCAGTTCCCGAAAGAAAAATACTGTGAGATGGTAGAAACCGCCAGACATTATATTCGTGAGGGAGACATCTTCCAGGTGGTGCTTTCCAATCCCATGAGAGCCAGAGCAGAGGGAAGCCTTTTTGATACCTATCGTGTTTTAAGGGCCACAAACCCGTCCCCCTATATGTTTTATTTTTCCAGTGATGATATTGAGATTGCAGGAGCCTCCCCGGAAACACTTGCCAGGCTTGCAGGAACAGAATTAAGTACCTTCCCGCTTGCAGGAACAAGACCAAGAGGCAAGACAAAAGAAGAAGATCTGGCGCTGGAAAAAGGACTCCTGGCTGATGAGAAGGAACGTGCCGAGCATAACATGCTGGTGGATCTTGGTCGAAATGATATCGGAAAGATCAGTAAGATCGGTACCGTGAACGTAGAAAAATATATGTGCATCGAGCGTTTTTCTCATGTGATGCATATTGGTTCCACAGTTACCGGCCAGATCCGGGATGACAGGGATGCGGTGGATGCAGTGGATGCCATCCTTCCGGCAGGAACACTTTCCGGAGCACCGAAATTCCGTGCCTGCCAGATCATCCAGGAACTGGAACAGAGCAAGCGAGGCATTTACGGCGGTGCTATCGGATATCTGGATTTTGCCGGAAACCTGGATACATGTATTGCCATTCGCCTGGTTTATAAGAAAAACGGTGAGATCTGTATCCGGTCAGGAGCAGGGATCGTAGCAGACAGTATTCCGGAAAGTGAATTTCAGGAGTGCTGCAACAAGGCAAGAGCCGTTGTACAGGCAATCGAAACTGCACAGGAGGGACTGGAATGATAGTACTGATCGATAATTATGATAGCTTTTCCTACAATGTTTACCAGCTGATCGGTTCTGTGAAGCCGGATATCAAAGTGGTAAGAAATGATGAAGTGACCATCAAAGAGCTGGAGGCCATGAAGCCGGAGGCATTGATCCTTTCCCCTGGTCCGGGAAAACCGGAGGATGCGGGAATCTGTATTGAATCCATAAAATATTTCAAAGACAAGCTGCCGATCCTGGGTATCTGCCTTGGACATCAGTCCATCTGTGAAGCCTTCGGAGGGACAGTATCCTACGCAAAAGAGCTGATGCACGGAAAGCAGAAAGAGATACATAAAGTTGGAAAGAGCCGGATGTTTGAAGGACTTCCGGAAACTTTTCCGGCAGCCAGATATCACTCACTGGCAGCTATCCGGGATACCTTACCGGAGGAACTGGTTGTTACCGCTGAGTCTGAGGACGGAGAGGTGATGGCACTGGAGCATAAAGAATATCCGATATTCGGATTACAGTTCCATCCGGAATCTGTTATGACACCGGATGGAAAAACAATGATCGAGAACTTTATGAAGGTTATCAGAGACAGATAAGACAGAGAACAGCAATCCATAAAAGATAGAATCGTTACAGAACAGGAGGAAACAACAATGATCAAAGAAGCAATCATCAAGCTTTCAAAAAAAGAAGATCTTACATATGACGAAGCAGAAGCCGTAATGAATGAGATCATGGACGGAGCGGCAACACCGGTACAGATGGCATCCTACCTTACTGCACTTTCCCTGAAAGGAGAGACTATTGATGAGATCACTGCATCAGCAGCCGGAATGCGTGCACACTGCATCAAGCTTCTCCACGATATGAATGTTCTGGAAATCGTAGGAACCGGTGGTGACGGAGCAAACTCCTTTAACATTTCTACGACATCTTCTCTTGTGATCGCAGCAGGTGGCGTTCCGGTAGCAAAACACGGAAACCGTGCAGCATCTTCCAAGAGCGGTGCAGCAGATGTTCTGGAAGCACTTGGCGTAAAGATCACCATTCCGCCGGAAAAAAGTGCAGAGATCCTGAAAAAGATCAACATCTGTTTCCTGTTCGCCCAGAATTATCATATTGCCATGAAATATGTGGCACCGATCCGTAAAGAGCTGGGAATCCGCACGGTATTTAATATTCTCGGACCATTAAGCAACCCGGCAGGCGCAAACATGGAGCTGATGGGAGTCTTTGACCAGTCTCTGGTAGAGCCGCTGGCACAGGTTATGATGAAGCTTGGCGTGAACCGTGGAATGGTAGTTTTCGGGCAGGATAAGCTGGATGAGATCTCCATGAGCGCACCGACTTCTGTGTGCGAGATCAAGGACGGATGGTTCCAGTCCTATGAGATCACACCGGAGCAGTTCGGCTATACACGCTGCAGCAAAGAAGATCTGGCAGGCGGCACATCGGCAGAGAACGCAGAGATCACAAAAGCCATTGTAAACGGAACCGAAAAAGGCCCGAAGCGTCAGGCGGTCTGCATGAACGCTGGTGCAGCACTTTATATCGCAGGAAAGGCAGAGAGCCTGGAAGTCGGCGTAAGAATGTCTGAAGATCTGATCGACAGTGGTGCAGCTGCTGCCAAGCTTGCGGAATTTATCAAATTAAGTAACGAGATTTGAAAATAATAGCGGCAGAAGAGAAATCGGCAATTCCTATCGGAAGAGATACGAACGGAAACATTAATCTGTCAGACTTCTTGAAATTGCCGAATGAGAGTTGAACTGAAATATCAAGGAGACAAACAAAGAATGAGCGAAAAAAACATTCTGGAGGAAATCGCAGAAAAAACAAGAGAACGTATCCGGAAGGAAAAACGTCAGTTTCCTCTGGATCAGCTGAAAACCCTGGCAGAAAAAGCACCACAGCAGCCGTCCTTTCTGGAAGCGTTGAAAAAGCCGGGCATGTCCTACATCTGTGAAGTAAAAAAAGCTTCCCCCTCCAAGGGGCTGATTGCACCGGAATTTCCGTATCTGGAAATTGCGAAAGAATACGAAGCAGCAGGTGCATCTGCGATCTCCTGCCTCACAGAGCCATTTTATTTCATGGGAAGTGATACTTATCTCCGTGAGATCACAGAAACAGTGGATATTCCGGTCCTTCGGAAGGACTTCACTGTGGATAAGTACATGATCTATCAGGCAAAAGCATTCGGCGCATCGGCTGTACTTCTGATCTGTGCTATCTTAAATGACCAGGAACTCCTGGAATACCGAGAGCTTGCAGAAACTCTGGGAATGGATGCATTGGTGGAAGCTCATGACGAGAATGAAGTGGCAAGAGCATTAAAGACAGGTGCAAAGATCGTCGGTGTAAATAACCGTGACCTGAAAACCTTTAAGGTTGATATGAATAACAGCATCCGTCTTCGAAACCTGGCACCGGACAATGTGGTATTTGTGTCTGAGAGCGGAATCAAAAACGCAGGTGATATCGCTATCCTGGAAAGAAACCGGGTAGGTGCAGTCCTGATCGGTGAGACCCTGATGCGAAGCCCGGATAAGAAAGCTGCATTGGAAAATCTGAATGGTGGAGCGCTTGTATAAAGGCCAAACGAAAGAATAGAGCAAATAAGTAACAGAGCTGACCAGCAGCAAATAGTAACGAAACAGGAAGGGGCAGACAGAAAGGGCAGGATTGGCTGAATATGAGAGAACAACCGTTGAAACATGGGAGCAGAACCAGGATCAAGATCTGCGGCCTGACCCGCCCGGAAGATATCCAGGCAGTGAACCAGGCTAAACCGGACTTTGCAGGATTCATTGTAGAATTCCCAAAAAGCAGAAGAAACGTCACCGTGGAGCAATTGAAGGCTCTCCGGGAAGAACTGGATGATAGCATTTTGCCGGTAGGCGTATTCGTCAATGCACCGGTGGAGCTTCCCGCACAGCTTTTAAACGAGGGAACCATCGCACTGGCACAGCTTCACGGCCAGGAGGACGAGAATTATATCAGACAGCTTAAGACCATGACAGACCAGCTTCTGATAAAGGCTTTTTCCATAAAAACAGAAGCAGATATAAAGAAAGCGATCCGTTCGGAAGCAGACTATATTCTGCTGGATCAGGGCGCAGGAGGAACAGGAGAAACTTTCGACTGGAGTCTGGTACCGGCGATCAAACGTCCCTGGTTTCTGGCAGGAGGTCTGGGCTGTGAAAATCTGGAATCGGCCATACATCTGCTTCACCCCTGGGCAGTAGATTTAAGCAGCAGTGTAGAAACCGACGGTCACAAAGACCCGGATAAAATATTAGAAGCAGTATACGCAGTAAGGAACATAAAGGAGGAAATATAACATGTCAAAAGGAAGATTCGGCATCCATGGCGGACAGTACATCCCGGAAACACTGATGAACGCCGTTCTGGAGCTTGAGGAAGCATACAACCATTACAAAAACGATCCGGAATTCAACCGTGAGCTCACAGAGCTTCTCAATGAATACGCAGGAAGACCATCCCGTCTTTACTATGCGGCACATATGACCGAGGACCTTGGCGGAGCCAAGATCTATCTGAAAAGAGAAGACTTAAACCACACAGGAGCCCACAAGATCAACAACGTACTTGGTCAGGTGCTCCTGGCAAAAAAAATGGGCAAGACCCGTGTCATCGCAGAGACAGGAGCCGGCCAGCACGGTGTTGCAACTGCAACCGCAGCAGCACTGATGGGAATGGAATGTGAGGTATTCATGGGAAAAGAAGACACGGAACGTCAGGCACTGAATGTTTACAAAATGCGTCTTCTCGGAGCAAAAGTCCATGCAGTCACAAGCGGAACCGCAACCTTAAAGGATGCCGTTTCCGAGACCATGCGTGAGTGGACAAACCGTATTGCAGATACCCATTATGTACTGGGATCTGTTATGGGCCCGCACCCGTTCCCGACCATCGTACGTGATTTCCAGGCCGTGATCTCCAAGGAGATCAAAGAGCAGATGCTGGAAAAAGAGGGCAGACTTCCGGATGTTGTCCTGGCCTGTGTGGGCGGCGGCTCCAATGCTATCGGAACTTTCTACAATTTCATTGAGGACAAAGACGTTCGTCTCATCGGCTGTGAGGCAGCAGGACGTGGCGTGAATACTGCGGAGACTGCGGCAACCATCGCAACTGGTCGTCTCGGAATCTTCCATGGTATGAAATCTTACTTCTGCCAGGATGAATACGGACAGATCGCACCGGTATACTCCATCTCCGCAGGTCTTGATTACCCGGGTGTAGGTCCGGAGCATGCACACCTTTATGATATCGGAAGAGCACGTTCCTGTTACAGATGACGAAGCAGTAGAGGCTTTTGAATATCTTTCCAGAACAGAAGGAATCATTCCTGCGATCGAAAGTGCCCACGCAGTGGCCTATGCGAAAAAGATCGCACCGACACTTGGAAAGGACAAGATCATGGTAGTTACCATTTCAGGACGTGGAGATAAGGACTGTGCGGCAATCGCCCGCTACAGAGGGGAGGATATTCATGAATAAGAGAATTACAGAGGCATTTGCAAACGGAAAAGCATTTATTCCTTTTTTAACCTGCGGAGATCCGTCACTGGAGGTAACAGAGCAGCTGGTTTATGCAATGGAAGAAGCAGGAGCAGATCTGATCGAGCTTGGGATCCCGTTCTCAGATCCTACCGCAGAGGGACCTGTGATCCAGGAAGCTAATGTCCGGGCACTTGCAGGCGGCGTGACTACAGATAAAGTTTTTTCAATAGTAGAAAAAATCCGTAAAAATACAAAAATCCCAATGGTATTCATGACCTACGCAAACGTAGTATTTTCTTACGGAACAGAGCGTTTTATCAAGAAAGCAGCGGAAGTTGGAATGGATGGACTGATCCTTCCGGATGTTCCGTTTGAGGAAAAAGAAGAGTTTGATGTTGTGTGCAAACAGTACGGCCTTGACCTGATTTCCCTGATCGCACCGACCTCCCATGAGCGGATCGCCATGATCGCAAAAGAGGCGGAAGGTTTTGTTTACTGCGTATCTTCCCTTGGTGTAACAGGAATGCGTACCAGCATTACCACAGATATCGGAGCTATGGTGAAATTAGTAAAAGCTCAGAAAGACATTCCATGTGCAGTAGGATTCGGAATCTCCACACCGGAGCAGGCAAAAAAAATGGCAGATCAGTCAGACGGTGCCATTGTAGGATCTGCGATCGTGAAGCTTTGTGGTGCCTACGGCAAAGACTGCGTGCCGAAGGTGAAGGCTTATGTGAGAGAGATGAAGGATGCGATCAGATAAGTTCCCGGCTGAAATTGAAACACAGATCACAAAGTGTAATAAAAATCTGCTTTATCCCAAAGAAAGGGTAAAGCAGATTTTTTTCCTGCTCTGAACAGAGGCCGGAAAAATTGCAGGAAATATCTACTTGACAGTCAGAGACCAAATGATAGATGATATAAAAAAAGGTGAGGAGGAAATTGGGGATGAATCGGGAAGAAGCAAAGAAGAAAGCAGAAGCGCTGGTTGCCAGGATGACTCTGGAGGAAAAAGCCAGTCAGTTAAGGTACGATGCACCTGCAATAAAAAGATTGGGAATTCCGGCGTATAACTGGTGGAATGAGGGACTTCACGGTGTTGCCAGAGCAGGGCAGGCAACGGTTTTTCCACAGGCGATCGGAATGGCGGCAGCTTTTGACCGGAAAAGTGTGGCAGAGATGGCCGGTATCGTGGCAGCAGAGGGCAGAGCAAAGTATAATGCATATTCCGTAAACGGTGACAGAGATATTTATAAGGGATTGACGTTCTGGTCTCCTAATGTCAATATTTTCCGTGATCCACGATGGGGTAGAGGCCATGAAACTTATGGGGAAGATCCGTATCTTACAAAAGAACTTGGAGTTTCCTTTGTAAAAGCACTTCAGGGAAATGGGGATACAATGAAGGCAGCAGCCTGTGCCAAACATTTTGCAGTACATTCCGGGCCGGAGGCACTCCGTCATGAATTTGATGCGGAAGCATCCGCAAAAGATATGGAAGAAACGTATCTGCCGGCATTCGAAGGTCTGGTAAAAGAAGCCAAAGTAGAAGCGGTTATGGGAGCTTATAACCGGACAAACGGGGAACCCTGCTGCGGAAGTCCCACATTACAGAAAAAACTCAGAGGCGAATGGAAATTTCAGGGACATTTTGTATCAGACTGCTGGGCAATCCGTGATTTTCATGAACACCATATGGTAACGGATACAGCCGTTGAATCTGCAGCACTGGCTATTAATAATGGCTGTGACCTGAATTGTGGAAATACCTATCTTCACATTATGAAGGCATACGAAAAGGGGCTTGTCACAGAAGAAACCATAACCCGGGCAGCAGTGCGGCTTTTTACCACAAGGTATCTGCTGGGGTTGTTTGATGGAAGCGAATATGACCATATCTCCTATCTTGAGGTAGAATCTCCCAGGCATCTGGATGCAGCGGAGAAAGCAGCGGAAAAAAGCTTTGTTCTGCTGAAAAATAACGGGATTCTTCCGCTGGATAAAGAAAAACTGAAAACAATAGGGATCATCGGACCAAATGCGGACAGCAGACAGGCGCTGATCGGCAATTATCACGGGACAGCTTCCAGGTATATTACCATACAGGAAGGCATCCAGGATTATGTGGGAGACGATGTAAGGATCCTTACTTCCAGAGGCTGTGATCTGTTCCGAGACCGGACGGAGCACCTTGCGTTTACCAGAGATCGTATTGCGGAAGCGAAGGTGGTTGCGGAAAACAGCGATGTGGTGATCTTATGTATGGGACTGGATGAGACACTGGAAGGAGAAGAGGGAGACACCGGAAACAGCTATGTATCGGGAGATAAAGAAGATATTGAACTTCCCGGAGTACAGCGAGAACTGATGGAAGCAATCGCAGATACCGGAAAACCGGTAGTATTCTGTCTGCTGGCAGGAAGTGACCTTAATCTGAAATATGCGGCAGAGAAATTTGATGCCGTCATGATGCTGTGGTACCCTGGATGCCAGGGCGGGAAGGCAGCGGCAAAGGTACTGTTTGGAGAAATCTCGCCATCAGGAAAACTTCCGGTGACATTTTATGAAAGCCTGGAAGAACTTCCGGATTTTACCGATTATTCCATGAAAGGCAGAACATATCGCTATATGGAACGAAAAGCACAGTTTCCTTTTGGATATGGTCTGACGTACAGTAAGGTGGCAGTAGATAAAGCAGAGGTCAAAACGTGTGGACAGAAGATAAACGTGGAGGTAGAAGTGCAGAATAACGGTGCATATGATACAGAGGATGTTGTTCAGATCTATGTAAAAAATATCGACAGCAAAAATGCCATTCCCAATCCGATGCTGGCCGGTTTTCAGCGGATATTCCTGAAGGCGGGAGAATGCCGAAAAATAGAAATTCCAATATGGGAAAAAGCATTCACCGTAGTAGATGAAACAGGAAAACGGATGGAAGAAGGAAAGAAATTTGAAATTTATGCAGGCTGCAGCCAGCCGGATGAAAAAAGCAAAGAACTGACCGGGATCATGCCGGTAAAGATCATCTGGGAAAAATAATAAGAAAATCTAAAGTAACAGGAGGGCGCTGCATCAGGCAGCGCCCTCCCTTCATATCTATCGCATAAACAACCGTACCATTTTTTCATAAATCTTCCGATATTTCTGATATCTCATAGGAAGATCGATCCAAGTTTTTTTATCTACAATACTCTTATAATGAGAGAATGTCCGGAAGCCGTCGATGCCATGATAGGATCCCATGCCGCTTTCACCAAAGCCGCCGAAGCCCATATTGCTGGTTGCCAGATGTATGAGGACATCGTTGATACAGCCACCGCCGAAACCACATCGGGAAGTAACTTCCCGGGCATTTTTTTCATCTTCGGTGAAGATATAAAGAGCCAGCGGATGTGCCATGGAATTGATCTTTGTTACGGCACCTCCGAGAGAGTTATAGGTGAGGACCGGAAGTACCGGACCGAAGATTTCCTGCTGCATGACCGGATCTTCGAAGGTTACGTTATCAAGAACCGTCGGCTCGATCTGAAGTGTTTCACGGTTGGAACCACCGCCGCAGACAGTTTTGGAAGGATCGATCAGACTGTTGATACGGTCGAAATGCTTTTCGTTGATGATCTTTCCATAATTCCGGTTCTTCAGTGGTTCTTTTCCATACTGGCGTGTGATCTGTCTGCGAAGCTCTGCGACCAGGGCTTCTTTGATCTCCGGATCACAGTAGATGTAGTCCGGAGCCACGCAGGTCTGGCCACAGTTCAGAAACTTGCCGAATACGATACGTTTTGCCGCAAGGCGGAGATTGGCTGTTTTGTCCACGATGCAGGGGCTTTTTCCACCCAGCTCCAGAGTGACTGGTGTGAGGTGTTCGGAAGCCTTTCTCATGACCTCTTTTCCCACAGACTGGCTTCCCGTGAAGAAGATGTAATCAAAGTGCAGACTGAGAAGATGTGTGTTTTCCGCACGTCCGCCTGTGACAGTTGCAACGTATTTTTCATCGAAACATTCATGGATGAGAAGACGGATCACTTCACTTGTTGCCGGTGAGTAGGCACTTGGTTTCAGGATGACTGTGTTTCCGGCTGCAATGGCGTCTACCAGTGGTTCTATGGTGAGAAGAAACGGATAGTTCCACGGACTCATAATGAGAACCACACCGTAAGGGGATGGTTTGCGGAAACTGCGGGAATGGAACTGTGCCAGTGGAGTTGGAACGGTCTGTTCTTTTACGTAGGAGCGGATATTTTTCAGCATATGTGTGATCTCGGAGAGTACCAGTCCGGTCTCACACATATAGCTTTCGAAATTACTTTTTCCCAGATCCTTTTTCAGCGCGGCGTGGATCTGATCTTCGTGTTTCCGGATGGAAGCGCGGAGACGTTTCAGGGCGCTGATGCGAAAATCAAGGTCAAGAGTTGCGCCGGAGTAGAAGTACTGGCGCTGTTTATCTAAAAGCTGGTTGATCTGTTCTTTTTCCATGGAATTGTAGTCCTTTCTGAAAAAACTGTATTCGAAATATCGAAAAAATCTTTCTATGCCAATGGCTGTTTTAGCAATTGCCTGCCGGAGGCATCAGTCTGTAATACAGTGTCTCAAGTTCGCCGGCATCCATCAGCACAGGAACCGGGTACAGAGGATTGGCTTCTTTATCTGCGTAATGGGCAAGTTCCGGGATGTCTGTTTCCTGGATTTCCGGAATATAGCCTCCGATGCCATAGCGTTTTTTCATATCTTTTATTGCATCAATAAACATCCGGGTAGCAGTTTTATCGTCCTCATGTTTATCGCAGAGACCGACAGTTACGGCAAGGTTGCGGAGTTTGTGAGTGATGGAAGCTCCGTATGTTTCCAGTACCATAGGAAGGATCACTGCATTGGCAAGCCCATGTGGAACATTATATTTTCCGCCGAGGGAATGTGCAATTGCGTGGACATATCCAACGTAGGATTTGGTGAAGGCACAGCCTGCGAAATAGGAGGCGCGGAGCATATTTCGTCTTGCTTCAATATTATTGCCGTCTGTGTAGGCGGTATCCAGATTTTCAAAGATCAGTCTGACAGCATCCAGGGCATTTTTTCTTGTGCCAGGTGTAGTGGAATTTCCAATGTAGGCTTCCACTGCGTGAGTCAGGGCATCCATGCCGGTGGTAGCTGTGATAAACGGCGGAAGGCTTAAAGTCACTTTCGGGTCAAGGACTGCGTAGCGTGGGATCAGCGGAAAATCGTTGATGGCATATTTGTGCCGTGTTTCTGCATCGGTAATGACAGCAGCAAGTGTTGTTTCACTTCCTGTTCCTGCAGTCGTGGGGATGGCGATGAGAAGAGGAAGCTTTTTGTGGATCTTCAGGATTCCCTTCATCTGAGCAAGAGACTGGTGTGGCTTGGCAATGCGGGCTGCTGTGGCTTTTGCACAGTCCATACTGGAACCTCCGCCGAAGCCGATGATCGCCTGGCAGTCATTGTCCAGATACATGTGAAGGGCTTCGTCCACATTGACGGTTGTTGGATTGGCAACGGTTTTGTCGTAGATGTGGTAAGAGATGCAGCTTCGCTTCAGTGTCTGCTCCAGTCTTTCTGTAAGGCCAAGGCTTCGGATCCCTGCATCTGTGATGATGAGTACATTGTTATAGTTTCTTTTTTCCAGAACTTCCGGAATACCTTTGACGCTTCCGATGATCTTCGGATTGCGGTAAGGAAGCAGTGGAAGGGTGAATTTAAAGACATTCTGGAAAACCCGGCAGTAAGCTTTTTTTAATGGATTCATGGTAGTTTTCTTTCCTTTTAAAGTCAAATTATTTTATTCTAAATATTATATATAGCAGTTGGAAGGGGAAAAGTCAAGATTGCCGTTTATGGAAGTGCATCGCGAAGCGTGTTGCTGAGAACAGAGTAACCGTAACGTCATAAAAAAGAAAACAGGAAATATAATATTGTCATGGTTGTAAATATCCTTTACACTAAGGGAGTCAAACAGAATCATCATGCAAGGATTGTATACCCAGCGGAAGGCAAATGTCCGCAGGATAGATATTGATCACGGAGGAAATCATGCCAGAAACAGACACATCCGAAAAAAATCCTCTTCACGTATCCGAAGTGGATGATAATTTAAAAGAATTAAGCCCTCACGGTTCCTTTGAGCTGCCGGTGGAAACCTATATGGCGAACTGTGAGATCTTTCATGCACTGTATGACCACTGGCACAGTGAGATGGAGATCATGTATATTGAAAAAGGCAGTGGCTTTGCCAGACTGAACCGGGAGAGCATCCGCCTGAAAAAGGGGGATATCCTGATCGTGAACTGCGGAGTTCTCCATAGTATGCGCACGGATCTTAAGAAGCCTCTTTATTATAAGAGTGTGGTTTTCAGCCTGGGCTTCCTTGCAGGTCAGCCGGGAGATATCTGCCAGGAATGTGTGGTATCACCATTAATAGAAAACAAGGCAGAATTCTGCCATCATATAGAAGAAGGAGATTCCGGATATGAGAAGCTACGGGAAATTTTTCTGGAGATCCATGACTGTCATACGGAGAAGAAGCCATATTTCTATGTGAAGCTGAAAATGCTGTTCTTTGATTTCTTTTATGAGATGCTGACGAAGCATTATATTATTCCGGTAAGCACAGAGCAGAACAAGAGCCTTGCAGCAGTAAAGGAAGTGCTGGATCATATCAGCCTTCACTACCAGGAGAATCTTACCGTTTCAGAGCTTTCCGGACTTTCCAATTACAGTGAGTATTATTTTATGAAGCTTTTCCGCCAGTATACGGGAAAAACCCTGGTGGAATACATCAATGACTTCCGTATGGAGAAGGCGAAGTATCTTCTTACGCATTCCGATGCACCTGTGACGGAGATCGCCATGCAGGTGGGATTTAACAGTACAAGTTATTTTATAAAGAAATTTCAGCAGTCCAATAAGGTTTCACCGCATAAGTACAGGAAGAGTATGAGACAGATCTGAGAAAGCTCCCGAAGCAACCGCATATGTATCGGTTACGTTTTTATGCAGAGCTACCGTAAAAAGTGAAAAATAGTCTGACAAATATCTTGCATATCATGACAGGATTGTTATATTTTTGAAAAGAAATGCGTGATATCCTAATATCATCAAAAACAAAGCAAACAACCTTGTAAAAACATATTTCATCCCATCAAGATCCATGAAAGGAGATCAAAAATGGAAACATTAAGCAAAGTATTTGAAGACAAATATAATAAAAATGTAAAAGATTGTACAAACGAGGAAATCTATCACGGACTCCTCTCCTGGACAAAGGAGCAGCTGAAGGGCCGCGGCTACCAGGATGGAAAAAAGAAAATTTATTATATTTCCGCAGAGTTCCTTATCGGTAAGCTTCTTTCCAACAACCTGATCAATCTGGGCGTTTATGATGAAGTTGCGAAATATCTTAAAGAAAACGGAAAAGAGCTTTCCATGATCGAGGAGATCGAGCCGGAGCCATCTCTCGGAAACGGCGGACTTGGCCGTCTGGCAGCATGTTTCCTGGATTCCATTGCAACTCTGGGACTTCCGGGAGAAGGAATCGGACTTAATTATCACCTCGGACTTTTCAAACAGGAGTTTAAGGATCATCTTCAGTTTGAGACACCGAATCCGTGGATCCAGCCGGAGAGCTGGCTTACAGATGCAGGCGTTTCCTATTACGTGCCGTTTAAGGGCTTTATGCTGAAATCCACACTGTATGATATTGATGTTGCAGGCTATGAGAACAAAGCGATCAATCTTCGCCTTTTTGATATTGATATTGCAGATGAGAGCATTGTAGGCGAGGGAATCTCCTTTGATAAGAGGGATCTGCTCCACAACCTGACACTGTTCCTGTATCCGGATGACAGCGATGATGCAGGAAGAAAGCTTCGTATCTATCAGCAGTACTTCATGGTAAGCAATGCGGCACAGCTGATCCTGGATGAGGCAACAGCAAAAGGCTGCAATCTTCATGACCTTGCCGATTACGCAGTGATCCAGATCAACGATACACATCCGAGTATGGTAATTCCGGAGCTTATCCGTCTCCTCACGGAGCGTGGAATCGAGTTCGAGGAGGCATGCGAGATCGTATCTCATGTATGCGCTTATACCAACCATACCATTCTTGCAGAGGCACTTGAGAAATGGCCGATTTCCTATCTTGAGGAGGTTGTTCCGCATCTGATGCCGATCATCCGCAAGCTGGACGAGCGTATCAAAGCAAAATATCCGCAGGAAAATCTTGCCATCATCGACAAGAACGACCTGGTACACATGGCACATATGGACATTCACTACGGATTTTCCATCAACGGTGTTGCATCCCTTCATACCGATATCCTGAAGGAGACAGAGCTTCATCAGTTCTATGAGATCTATCCGGAGAAATTCAATAACAAGACAAACGGAATCACCTTCCGCAGATGGCTCCTTCACTGCAACCATCCGCTGACAGAGTACATCACATCCATGATCGGTGACGGCTTCCGCAAGGATTCCTTTGAGCTTGACAAGATGCTTGGCTTCAAGGGAAATCAGGACGTTCTTGCAAATATCCTTAAGATCAAGCAGGATGCAAAGAAGAGATGTGCGGAATTTATCAAAGCCAACACAGGTGAAGAGATCAACACACACAGTGTTTATGATATCCAGATCAAACGTCTTCATGAGTACAAACGTCAGCAGCTGAACGCACTTTACATCATTGACCGTTACCTGAAGATCAAGGCAGGCGAGAAGCCGCAGCGCCCGGTAACCTTTATCTTCGGTGCAAAGGCAGCTCCTGCATACGTTATCGCAAAGGATATTATCCACCTTCTCCTCTGCTTACAGGAGCTTATCAACAATGATCCGGAGGTTTCCCCGTACATGAAGGTTGTTATGGTGGAAAACTACAACGTAAGTGCAGCAGAGAAGCTGATCCCTGCCTGCGATATCTCCGAGCAGATCTCTCTTGCTTCCAAGGAGGCCAGCGGAACAGGAAACATGAAGTTCATGCTCAACGGTGCTGTAACACTGGGAACCATGGATGGTGCAAATGTGGAGATCAGCCAGCTGGTAGGCAAGGATAATATCTATATCTTCGGAGAGTCCAGTGAGCAGGTTATCGAACACTATGAAAAGGCTGACTACTGCTCCAGAGATTTTTATGAGAAAGACGAGCGCATCCGTCGTGCAGTAGACTTTATCGTAGGAAACGAGCTTCTTTCTATTGGAAGTGAGGAGCATTTAAGAAGACTGCATCATGAGATCGTAAGCAAAGACTGGTTCATGACTCTTCTTGACTTCGAGGATTATGCGAAGGTGAAAGATCAGGCACTGTCCGATTATGAGGACAGAACCGCATGGGCAGAGAAAATGCTTGTAAATATCGGAAAAGCAGGATACTTCTCTTCAGACAGAACCATCGAGGAGTACAACAGAGATATCTGGCATCTGACACCGGAGAAATAAAACGGTTTTAGGCAGATTGCTCCGGCTCGGAAGAAAAATAGAAAAATAGAAAATAAAAACGCCGGCATTCATTGGAATATGTACTGGGGCTGAGATGTCAGAGATGATCTGGCAGCCTGGACAGGACATGTTACAGATGAATGGCCGGTGTTTTTTTGTGAAATTGGTTGCGAAAAATTGTTTACGGAATCAGGCAAGCGATACTTCAGGCTTTTCCATGCTTAAATGCCATCATCATCTCCTTGGTAAGGCTGATATTATCTCCTTCATCCGGAATGTCTTCCCGGTTGAACCAGGAGGCCATGGAAAGCTCATCGTGGTCTACAGTCAGAGTGTCGTCGCCATCCAGATCACAGTAGAAGCCAAACAGAAGTGTTCCGGAGAAGGACCATGGCTGACTTTTGTAGTAGCGGAGATTTTTGACCTTTACGCCGATCTCTTCCATAACTTCACGGTGGACAGTCTCCTCGATGGTCTCGCCAATCTCGGCAAAACCTGCGATCATGGCGTAGCGGGTGTGATTTCGGCCCTCATATTTGGAGAGGATCAGCTTGTCACCGTTGGTAACGCCTACGATCACAGCTGGAGAAAGCACTGGATATTCACCGTTTCCACAGGCAGGGCAGATCATCTTGCGCTCATGTTTATCATGTACCATCGGTTTTCCGCAGCAGCCGCAGAAACGGCGCTTGCTGTACCACTGAAAGAGCTGATATCCGGTGATTCCTGCGAAAGCCAGATACTGTGGCTCTGCTGTGCGGAGAACTCTTGTGATCTCAAACTGATAACCAGGAAGGAGCCTGGTGTCAAGATCCGGGATCAGATAAAAATGCTCTTCGTCAATGGAGAAGAGATAGATATAATTCTCATAGAGATTTTCAACTTTTCCTTCCAGCTCTCCAAAGCTTGGAAGAGTCATAGTCTCGCCATCTTTTTTCATAAGGATCTTTCCTTCTTCATAGGCGAGGATGTGGCTTTCTTTATCCGGGGCCACAGGTTTGTACTCATTGTGATAGGTATGTGGTGCGATATCCTGGATCATGATCGATAATTCCTTTCCGAATTTATTGTTTTACAGTGTTTGCTGAGAAGTTTTGCCATATAAAATACAGCACGCTTTCTACAGTATAAGCTTACCTTAAGAAAAAGGCAACTCCAGCAATAACAAAAAAAGTTGTATGAGTCAGAAAATCAGTGTAAGATAAATGTATTATATTGTGCAGAAGATGTGAAAGATCTGAAAATTTTTCTGCACAGAAGGAGAAAATTATGCCAACAACAGAAAAGCCGGGACTGACCCGGGATGCCATTAAATATCTGGCAATTTTTACCATGCTTCTGAACCATATCGCCAACGTGCTTCTGCCGGAAAACACGATCCTGTGGGAAGTGTTTATAGACATTGGCTACTTCACAGCCATTACCATGTGCTATTTTCTTGTGGAAGGTTTTTACTATACACATTCCAGGAGAAAATACGGTGAAAGGCTTCTGATCTTTGCCGGGATCTCCCAGGTTCCCTATATGATAGCCTTTGGGAATTCACAGCTGAATATGATCTTTACTCTGTTTATCTGTTTTATGATCCTGGTTGTTCAGGAAAGGATGATGGCAAGTAAATGGAGAATTCCACTTCTGATCCTGCTCCTTTTACTATCCGTTTATTCGGACTGGGCAATCCTGGCACCGGTTTTTACCATCTGGTTCCATGAGAGCTGGGGGAACAGGAAGAGGATGATAACAGCGTACGGAGTCGGTGCTGCCCTTTTTGTGCTGTTTAACTACAGCTCCTACGTGGAAAAAATGGCAGCGGGACCGGCAATGCTCCATGCTCTGTTTTCGGCAGCAGGGATCGTGGCATCAGGAATCATCATCCTGTGCTTCTATAATGGCAAAAAATCCGAAAAAGCACCGAAGTTTTCCAAGTGGTTTTTCTATATTTTCTATCCGGCACATCTGCTGATCCTGAGCATAGTCCGTGTTATAGTACAGTAATAGATAAAATAAAATCTCTCCAATATTTATAACCGGATAGATTGCCGAAAATAAATTTCATATCCACATAAAACATAGTAATTCTGTAAGAAAACAGAAAAATAGCGAAAAAACTCTTGAAAACCCACAAATTATCTGCTATGCTAACTGACATGACAAAGGCGTCTGGAAATTGAGTTTCCAGGCGCTTTTTGCGTTGCAGAATAATTGAGGGAATCGAGGAGGAAATGTATGATGAATGCAGGAGATACCGGCTTTATGCTGATCTGTACAGCCTTTGTGTTCTTTATGACACCTGGGCTTGCGTTTTTCTACGGAGGACTGGTCCGCAGGAAAAATGTGGTAAATACCATGATGGCCTGTGGGGCGATCATGGGACTGTCCGTAGTTATGTGGACATTGTTTGGATATTCGCTGGCATTTGGAGGAAATCATGGCGGGATCATCGGAGATTTTCGCTGGTTTTCGCTGAATGGCGTAGGCTGGGAGCCGGGACCTTATGCGGATACGATCCCGCATCTGGTATTTGTGGCGTTCCAGATGATGTTTGCCATGATCACACCGGCACTGATCACCGGTGCCGTGGTTGGAAGAATGCGTTTTAAGGCGCTGTTTTTCTTTATTGCGATCTGGTCTTTGATTGTGTATTATCCAATGGCACATATGGTCTGGGGAGACGGTGGATTTCTGGCAGCCATTGGCTCTGTGGACTTTGCAGGAGGAAATGTGGTACATATCAGTTCTGGTGTCAGTGCACTGGTTCTTGCCATTTATCTTGGACAGAGACGAGGCTATGCAAAAGCAACCTATCGCACACACAATATCCCATTTGTATTTCTCGGAGCAGCTATGCTGTGGTTCGGATGGTTCGGCTTTAATGCAGGAAGTGCGCTGAAGGCAGACGGCCTTGCGGCACATGCCTTTATGACCAGCAGCATTTCTTCTGCCTGCGCACTGCTGACCTGGATGCTGATCGAGGTGATCCGCGAGGGAAAACCGACACTGGTTGGTGCATCCACAGGTCTTGTTATCGGACTGGTAGCCATTACACCGGGAGCTGGTTTCGTACCGGTATGGGCATCCTTTATCATTGGGATCCTGGTAAGCCCGATCTGTTACTTTACTGTGCTCCTTCTGAAACAGAAGCTGAAGATCGATGATGCCCTGGATGCTTTTGGCTGCCATGGTATCGGTGGTATCTGGGGAGGAATCGCAACAGGTCTCTTCGGAAAAACTTCCATTAACTCTGTTGCAAAATGGGATGGCCTTGTGTTTGGAGATCACCGTCTGTTCCTGGCACAGGTATTGAGTATTGTGATCACCATTGCGGTTGCTATTGTGGGAACGCTGATCTGTATCGGGCTCGTGCGGATCTTTACACCGCTTCGTGTAGATCCGAAGGAAGAGATGGTCGGTCTGGATGCATCCCAGCATGGAGAGAATGCATATCCGTCATTTAATGGATTTGACTGATAAGAGTCCATTTCCTGTTAATGTGAATGATGGTGTTAAAGAGGAGATTATAGTATGTTGATTAAAATAGAAGCAATCGTAAGAGAAGAAAAAATGGAAGATGTCAAAGCAGCGTTAAATGAGATCCAGGTTAACGGTTTTACAGTAACCCAGATCATGGGCTGCGGAACACAGCGCGGCTATACAGAATATGTCCGTGGTTCCAAGATCGATGTATTTCTGAAACCGAAGATCAAGTTTGAGATTGTAGTATCATCAGAAGACTGGGAGATTAAAGTTATTGATGCCATTCAGAAAGCAGCATTCACCGGTGATCCGGGCGATGGTAAGATATTCAGCTACGAGATCCGTAACGCTGTTCGTATCCGTACAGGTGAGACCGGATACGATGCGCTGCAGTCGGAATTTCTGTAAATTGTTTTATTAATATGTAAATTATGTGTGAAAGAGTCCTTCGGGAAGTCGCAGAGATATCAGGAGATATAATCTTGAGATTTTTCGGAGGACTTTTTTACCACAGATTTAACAATAGTCTTACGTTGATTTGATGAAAAACAGCATGTGGCCGGTATAATATATAAGATGTACACGAAAACTAAAAATAATAGATAAGGCAGACATGACAAAAAAGAAATCAAAGAAAAAAATAAGAAAAAAACAGAAATCCATTAAAGATGGATTCGAGCAGGACCAAGAAGAGCAGGAGAAGGAGAATCCCAAAAAGGATGCTCCGGCTCAGAAGTCAGAACAGAGGTCCGGAGCCAATAGAACCAGAAAATCAGAAGCTGGCAGCAGAAAAAACAGCAGGGCTGTAAAATGTCCGCATGCCCAAAAGAAAACGGAGAATTCCCGAAAGAAAAATTTAAGGAATTCTCCGTTTTATTATCTGACTGAGCAAACTATGAAGTTATTATTCAATATAGAGCTGTGCAACAAATGGGGCATAAGATATCCAACTGCTTTTTCTCTGCCATAGTTGCATTTCAACTGCAAAGATGACACTTCTCACAGGCGGACGGTGTGGCTGCACAACCGCCGAGAGCAGTTTCACGAAGCTCTGCAGGAAGCTTTTTGCCCACAGTATACATGGCATCGATCATCTCATCCAGCGGGATGAACTGGGGGATACCGGCCAGTGACATTTCCGCTGCGATAAGGGCATTGGAAACACCGGCTGCGTTACGGTTCTGGCAGGGATATTCCACTAGGCCGCCTACAGGGTCGCATACAAGTCCAAGCATGTTCATAAGAACCGTGGAAGCAGCATAAGTACACTGAAGAGGTGTACCGCCAAGAAGTTCCACAGCAGCAGAAGCAGCCATTGCAGAAGCGATTCCGACCTCAGCCTGACATCCGCCAACAGCACCGGCAACTGTTGCATTACGCATGGCAAGATAGCCGATCGCGCCTGCATTAAATAATGCCTGGCGGATTTTTTTATCGGAAAAGCCATAGACCTCCTGAAGAGCAAGCATCATTCCGGGAACGATCCCGGCACTGCCGGCAGTAGGAGAGGCAACGATAAGTCCCATGGAAGCGTTGGTCTCAAGGGTTGCCATAGCGTAGGTGATCCCCTTTCCGAGAACGTTTCCGCACAGGCTTTTTCCCAGGTCATGAAATTCGCAGAGCTTTCGGGCTTCACCGCCGATCAGTCCGCCCATAGATATCACCGGATCTTTGATGGGGGAAAAAGCAGCATCCTTCATGATCTCCAGAACACGGTCCATGCGCTGGTCCACGATTTCAGCAGTGGTTTCACCGAGAAGGATCTCACGTTGGCGCATTACTTCGGAAATCGGAAGCTTTTTTTCCTGGCAGAGAGCAAGAAGTTCCTTGGCATTTTTGAAATCCATAAAACACATCCTCCTTTTCCCTACATCTGAACAACCATGACATCATGGATGTTGGTGTTCCGGTGAATGCTTTCTACGATATCTTCCGGGAGATGACCATCGGATTCCACAATCGTATAGGCTGTGGTTCCTTTGGATTCACGGAAGAGGCGCATGAAGGCAATGTTAATGTTACGTTCACTTAAGCATCTGGTGATGTAGGCCACAACACCGGGAGTATCCTGATGGATCACGATGATGGCACTGTATTCGCCGGTGAAATCCACTTTCACGTGGTTGATCTCCACAATGCGGACCTTGCCGCCGCCCAGCGATTCCCCCCGGACTGTCATTTCCTGTCCCTGTTCATTGACCATATGGATATCTACAGTGTTGGGATGGACATCGGTTTCCGCTTCATTTGGAGTAAAGGAAAAGTCGATCCCCTGTTCCCTGGCAATATCAAAAGAATTCCGTATACGCATGTCATCTGTGGAAAAGCCCATGATCCCGCCAAGGAGGGCACGGTCTGTACCGTGTCCCTTGTATGTTCTGGCGAAGGAACCATAAAGGATGAATTCCACTTTTTTCAGGGGCGGCGTGATCATCTTCTGGGCAAGGAAAGCAATGCGTGCAGCCCCTGCGGTATGAGAACTGGAAGGACCGATCATGTTGGGACCCATAACGTCAAATACACTGATAAAAGACATTTTGCTTAATTCTCCTGTGGTGTTTTTGCGATAAATTTCTTATAAATGGTGTCAACGATCACGCCGATGGCGTTGTCACCGGATACATTGCAGGCAGTTCCGAAGGAATCCTGGGTAATGTAAAGGGCAACCATGATAGCACAGATGGCACCGTCCGGATCACCGGCTTCCGCTCCGAATACCATGTAAAGGAATGGAAGAGCAGTCATGATGGAACCACCGGGAGCACCGGGAGATGCAACCATGGCAACACCGAGAGTCATGATGAACGGAACGATGATCCCAAGACTGATGGGCAGCTGGTTCATAAGGCAGACTGCAGTAGCACAGGCTGTGATGGTGATCATGGAACCGGCCATGTGGATGTTTGCACAGAGCGGTACTACGAAGTTGCGGATCTGCTCACACACGCCGTCCTTTTTGGCACATTCCAGATTGACCGGGATGGTAGCTGCGGAAGACTGGGTTCCCAGAGCAGTTGTGTATCCCGGGATCTGATTTTTGATCAGAGTGAAAGGATTCTTTTTGCTGACAGTACCTGCGATCACAAACTGGATCGTAATGCAGATCAGGTGCATGATGATAACAACAAGGAATACCTTCCAGAGGATGCTTAAGATGGCAAAGGTTTTTCCGGAAATAGTCATATCTGTGAAGGTTCCGCAGATGTAAAGCGGAAGCAGCGGGATGATAATGGTATGAAGGACCTTGTCAATGATCTTGGAAAAGTCACTCATTCCGTTATAAAGGCTGTTTCCCATTTCTTTTCCACGCATGGAAGAGAGGCACAGTCCCATGACAAAGGCAAGGGCAACAGCAGAAAGAGTATCCATGACCGGCTCCAGTGTGATGGAGAAAAATGGTGTCAGGGATGCGTCTGCGGTAGCTGCGATCTGATCCAGTGCACCTTCACTCATAAAGTGCGGGAACAGGCTGGATGATACCAGATAGGATGCGGAACCTGCGATCAGAGTGGAGCCATAAGCCAGAGCCACTGTGATCAGGAGAAGCTTCCCTGCACCCTGTGAAAGATCCGCAATACCCATGGTCACATAGGCAAGGATCATCAGCGGGATGACGAATTTCAGAAAGGTACTGAAAAATCCGGAAAGGGTTACAACAAAGCGACAGAAGCCTTCCGGAAGGAACTGGCCGAACAGGATACCTACGATGATGGCAATGATCAGCTTCGGCACAAGTCCGATCTTGATTTTTTTCTTTTCCATTTGGATTCTTTCCTCCCAAGTATGAATTTATTCATTTTGCACAAAAATACGATTGACGTCCTCGTGATTGTATTGTAACATTGACATAAAAATAAGGCAAATTCACAGATTTCATCATCACGATGAAAAAATTTCATAGTAAAAGGGAGAAAATCATGGAAATCCGTCAGTTGGAGACGTTTGTACATGTAGCACAGCTTCAGAGCTTTTCCAGGGCAGCAGAGGTTCTGGGATACACTCAGTCAGCGATCACTGTCCAGATCCGTCTTTTGGAAAATGAGCTGGAAACAAGACTTTTTGACAGAACCGGAAAGCGTGTGGTGCTTACTCCGTCCGGAAAAGAGTTTATGGAGCATGCAAGCCGAATCTTATATGATGTAAATAAAGCAAAAAAGTCAATGAATGACGATGCGGAACTGAAAAATCCATTGCATATCGGGACGATCGAATCCCTGTGCACTGCCAAGCTCCCGGCTGTTCTCAGCAAATTTCGTGAGTTTCACCCGAAAGTAAATATGCAGGTGACTATTGATACACCGGAGCAGCTGATACGGATGATGGAGCATAACGGGCTGGATCTTATTTATATACTGGACACCCCAAGGTGGGACCAGAACTGGGTGAAGGTCATGGAGAAGGCGGAGCCGGTAGTATTTGTGGCCTCTGCAGATTCGGAGTTTGCGGGAAAGACGCTGAAGATGGAGGATATTCTGGAAGAGCCTTTTTTTCTCACGGAAAAGAATGCCAATTATCGGCAGGCCCTAGAGCAGCAGCTGGCGCTTAAGAAGCAGGCCCTGTCACCGGTACTGGAGATCAGCGATACCGCTTTTATCATCCGCATGCTGGAAAAGAACCACGGACTTTCCTTTCTTCCCTATCTGGCTGTGGAGCGGGATATCCGGAAAGGAAGAATTGCCCTTTTACATGTGGAAGATGTGGAGATATCCATGTACCGGCAGATCTTTTACCATAAAAATAAGTTTAAGACAAGAGAGATGGAGGAGTTTATCCGCCTGGCGGCAGAGTGAAAGTCAGAGCTTGTAAAAACAAATAAAATGTGGCACTATAAAAGAAAAAAAACACAGGAGAGAAAAAATGAATCTTATTGAAGAAGCAAAAGCTCTTGGTTTTTCCGATGCAGCGGTCATAAGTACCGATCAGCTTGTATTTGTGCCGGAATACCGGGTTTTCTGCGAGGACAATCTTTGCGGGAATTATGATAAAAACCCGGCATGTCCACCACAGAGTGGCACTGTAGAGGAGATGAAAGAGCATGCGCTGAAATACGAAAAAACGCTGATACTCCAGACAATGCAGGATGGCCTTATGGACTACAAAAAGGCAAAACTTGCTCATAACAAACTGACAGAACAGCTGGCAGAGAAGATGAAAGAAGAGGGAATAACTGATCTTCTGATCATGAGTGCAGGACCTTATAAACATAATTCCTGCATGTCCGCTTACTGTGTGGATGCACAGAAAATGGCAGACGCTGCAGGAATGCTATGCTGGACCAGCGACGGAATGATCCGTTATTTTTCCCAGGTTCTTTTCCAGGGGTAAGATGAAGAATTTTGTAAAGGAATATGGGAGAAATAGATGGAGTTTTACGAATGCGAGTATCCGTTGACAGAAACAGAAAAAACGTGTAGAGTTTAAATAAATGTAATTACATAAAAAGAATCAGCAGGAGAAAAACCAGAATGGAAAAATCAACAGTTTATTTCACTGATTTTCGTTGTCCGGTGGGAACCAGCCAGCTGGACAAACTGAAAAAACTCTGCGTTGCCGCAGGAATCAAAGATATCGATATGGATGGAAAATTCGTAGCCATCAAGATGCATTTCGGAGAGCTTGGAAATATGGCATTCCTTCGTCCGAACTATGCAAAGGTAGTCGCAGATCTCTGTAAGGAGCAGGGCGGAATGCCGTTCCTGACAGATTGTAATACTCTTTATCCGGGAAGCAGAAAGAATGCACTGGAGCATCTGGACTGTGCAAATCTTAACGGATTTAACACGATCACAACCGGATGCCAGATCATCATCGGTGACGGAGTTCGAGGAACCGATGAAGTAGAAGTTCCGGTAGTAAACGGAGAATACTGCAAAACTGCCCTGATCGGACATGCTATCATGGACGCAGATATTTTTATCAGTCTCAGCCATTTCAAGGGACATGAGTCAACCGGCTTTGGCGGTGCTCTGAAGAATATCGGTATGGGATGCGGAAGCCGTGCCGGAAAAATGCAGCAGCATGCCAGCGGAAAGCCGGCCATCCAT
>ENA-OPXX01000275-OPXX01000275.1-human-gut-metagenome-genome-assembly--contig:-NODE-275-length-49928-cov-3.333006_pt1 | contig 49928 bp, 40 predicted proteins | sample MGYA00241771_ERZ502046 | MGnify/ENA primary metagenome ERZ502046 (study PRJEB25962, sample SAMEA2042006) | human gut metagenome | biome: human gut; feature: human-associated habitat; material: faeces...
TCTCTGTGTAGATGTATGGAGCCATTTTAGGGTTCCATCTTCTTGTCTGATGTCCGAAATGTACGCCTGCTTCTAAAAGCTGTTTCATTGAAATAACGCTCATGTTTGTTCTCCTTTTTGGTTAATTTCTTCCGCCCGGTTCTTTTTCCTGGGGACCCAGCCTCACACCGCAGGGCACCATCCGCGGGAATCTCCGAACGTGTATATTTTTGCACGCGCAATAGATGCGCATGACTCGCAACTTCTGTAGTATAGCATACAAAAACCCTCCATGTAAAGAGGGTTTTTTGCAAATTTTTTATTATTTTTACAGTTTCTTCCAGGTTCTGATCTGCTTCTGACAAACTCAGTTTCCTGCACTTTACCGACACATGTTATAATGTCCATTATATCAGCGGACAATCAACCATGTATTCTTACAATTTTACTTATTTTGTGACAACACTTTCTTTTAATCTCTTTTCTTCTTCTGCAGTCAACTGTCGGCATTCGCCTTTTTTGAGATCATCCGGCAATGTCAATACTCCCATGGAAATTCGTTTCAGATAGACGACTTTCTTTCCTACTGCTTCTGTCATTCGCTTGACCTGATGGAATTTCCCCTCTTTGATCGTAAGCTGAATTTCTGATGACCATCCTGACGGGTACTGTTCCAGTTCTGTCTCTTCAACTTTTCTTGTACTGAGGATCTTCAGTTTTGCCGGCATTGTGGGATTTTTTTCTCCGATTTCCAGACCATCTGCGAAGCGCTGCACATCCTCTTTGGTCATACATCCGTCTGTAACCGCATAATAGGTCTTGTCCACATGTTTCTTTGGAGAAAGCAATTCATGCGCCAGTGCTCCGTCGTCTGTGATCAGAAGCAGTCCTTCCGTATCTTTGTCCAGTCTTCCCACCGGAAACAGGCCTTTTCTGTCTGATGCTACAAGTTCCATCACTGTTTTGTCCCGCTTATCTTCTGTGGCACTAACATACCCTGCCGGTTTGTGCAGAAGATAATAGACAAATTCCGGTGCCTGGGAAATTCTGTTTCCGTCCAGAACTACTTCATCCTCTTCACTGACCTTGATCTCCGATTTCTTTGCAGGCACACCGTTGACCTGGACTTTTCCTTTTTGAATAAATTTTTTTACCTCACTTCTGGTTCCTGCTCCTGCATCTGCCAGGAACTTGTCCAGACGAACTGCTTTCTTCATTCTTCTTCCTCGCCAGTTTCTACTATTTTCTTTATAAATTCCGGCTCTTTCGCTTTCAGTACAGCAAACTCTATTCCGTTTAGCGATTCTCCGGCAGACTCTGTACTGTTCAGAGCCACTTTCACACTCACACCCGCCTCCGTTTCCAGCCATGCCGGACACTCCAATTCACGGATCAGGCTCTGGGCTAATTCTTCTTTCTGTTCAGGATCTGTGACATCCATTTCTTCTGCATTATATGTCACTGAATAATCGTACTGTTTCAGATTTTCTTTTTCCATAACAAAAGCATAACCTTTTTCTTTCAGGAAAACAAGTGTCCGCTTAAATGTCGGGAAAATATATCTTCCTACTTCTGCATAGGATTCCGGTGCAATATGCTCATCCATATCTGCATAGGAAGTAGCGTAAAGCTCCATCTGTCCACACGGGATTCCTATAAGTTCCTGCGGTGAGGCTTCTGCTATATCCTGTTTCAGCAGATCCAGCAGCTTCTGACTGTCAGATTTTTCCAATGTTACAGAGTACTGATCATCTAATTCATTTAAAGGATCTACTGTTATAAAAGACACTTTCTGTCTGTACTTTTCCAGAATATCATATTTATTATCTTTTAATGTTCCCTGCTCATAGCATGCTTCCAGCAGTCTGCCAAGCTGCTCCGCTGTCACTATATATTGTCTGGTAATATCGAAACCGCTCTTCTTTTTAAACTGAACTCCTATTTCTGTTCCGCTGCACTCCTTACTGTTCTGATAAGACGCAATTTCTTTTAACACTTCATAGATTTTATCTGACATTCCCGCATCTGTCCATCTGCCATAATTTCCGCCCATAAAATAAAAGAGTCTGTCCAGTTTATATGAACCAGAACTCACTTCCATCTGCGGTTCATTCACACTCTCAGTTCCTATCCACTCCAGATTCAGACTGATTCCCTCAGTTTTTGCCATTGTCGGAATTCTTGTATCATATCCGATGGCATCTGTGTGTAATATCCAGGCACTGACAGCTACACATATTCCCAAAAGCAGAAGCTGCAGCTTATGTGCTGCCATTTTACGGAAATCCATTGCAAAAATAACCTGCAAAATTCCATAAAATACAACTGTCCCCAGCACAAGCCCGAATATCCACCAGCCAGTCCTGTTCTCTTCCGGTCCGATCAGCGCAAACATCGTTCCAATTGCCAGAGCAGCAGGGATTACGACCATAAACAAAAGGATTGGTTCCAGAAATCCGTAAACAAAAGATTTTCCTGTTTTCTCAGCTGGACGCTTTGTATATGCCAGATATGCACATACTGCCAGAACAATCAGAAGCAGTATCCCGCCCACTATAATGATCCAGAAATTCTTTTGTCCTGAATAAGTCCGCAATGCCACGGAAATAGATACAGGTGAAAGAAAAACAGATATCTTTTCTGCCATTCCCTCTTTAAGTCCCATATTCGTTCTGAAATACATCATTTCCAGCACCCATAAAAGAATGCCCAGTACCGGTCCGTAAAGGTAAACACAGCATAATGACAGAATACCTGCCAGAATATTTCCCGCAATTGCCAGTGCCAACACTGCTCCGAAATACAGCAGCAGATACATAAGCAAATGTTCCAGAAACATTTTCCCCGCTGCCGTGATCAGATGACTACCATGTCCTTTGCTGACTGCGATCGCCATTGTGATCAGTTCCATGATCACATATGGAACCAGATACAGCACCAGACCTCTGATTGCTTTTTCCCAAAAGAACCTGCTTCTTGTTACCGGAAGACTGTGATAAAAATCAATCTTATCTCTGGAAAAAAGATACCAGAATTCATTCAGGGCATTTACAACGGCCGCAAGCATTGTAACCAAAAAGCCTGGAACTATCAGATAGGAACAGATCATGGCAAAAGTCATCCTGTGGATTTCATCCGTCTGATTTCCGATCAGCATCAGTTCTGCTACCGGAAATGCAACCATAAACCCCAGTAACAACAGCACCAGAATCCAGGTACTGCCTTTTAAGCTGCTTCTTAATGATCTACCAGAAAATGTTTTTGACTTCATAGCCTGCCACCTCCGTTTCGCTGATAAATATCTCCTCCAGTGTCAATGGAATCACTTCGCAGAATATTGGATTCTGTGTCTGTACTTTCTGAAGTATTTCTTCTCTGGTCCCTCTTGCAGTAAGTATCAGAAGTGATCCCTGATGTTCTTTCTTTAAAACGTCCAATTCTTTCAAAAGTGCTTCTTCTTTTGTCTGATCCGGCAGTACACACTGGATCTTATGGATATGGAATTTCATGTCTTCCAGTTCTCTGGATAAAAGAATTCCTCCTTTGTGCAGGAATCCTACATGGTCACACACGTCCTCCAGTTCTCTCATATTATGAGATGCGATCACCGGGGTAAAATCCCGATTCATGATTTCAGACACAAACAGACTCTTTACTGCCTGACGCATGACCGGATCAAGTCCATCGAACGTTTCATCGCATAACAGATATTTTGTCCCTGCACTGATTCCCATAATGACCAGAAGCTGTTTCTTCATTCCCTTGCTGTAGGAACTGATCCTGCGTTTCTCATCCAGATGAAACTGGTCCATTAATTTACTGTAACGGTCAGTCATAAAGTCCGGATAATATTCTCTGTAGAAATCTTTCAGATCTGCTGCCGTATATCCCTGTGGAAAATATCCACCGTCTGAAATGTAAAATATCTGCTGTTTTATCTTTTCATTCTCATAGACCGGTTCCTGATCCACCAGGATTTCTCCTTCGTCCGGCTTTATCACTCCGGCAGCCATTCGAAGCAGCGTGCTCTTTCCTGCACCGTTGGTCCCTACCAGTCCGAAAATCTGGCGTTCACCGATTTCCATTAATACATGGTCAATGGCATGGATCTCTCCGAAAGCTTTACTGCAGTTTCTGATCTCTATCATGATTCGTCCTCCTTTTCAAAGATTTCCGCAAGCATTTTCTCCAGTTCCTCTCTGTTGAATCCTGTGTTTCTGCCTTTCTGTATCAGTGCTGTGAATTCTTTTCGGTAGCTCTCTCTGTTTATCTTCTGTACCTGAGAGCTGTCTGCTACGAAATTTCCTCTGCCTTTTACAGGATAGATCAGTCCCAGTTTCTCCAGCTCCATATATGCACGCTGGATCGTGTTGGGATTGACGGACAGTTCTGTGGCAAGCTGCCTTACTGACGGCATCTGCGATCCCGGCAGCAGGACACCGTTCAGGATTAGGATCTGAAATTTATCTGTAACCTGTTCATAGATTGGACGCCTGTCCTGATAATCCAAAACAATCACTGGTGATTCCTCCTTTCTGTTACGTGTTTCATGATGTGTTGTTTTATTTTATGTGTGTACTTAGTGTATTAGTTGTATTGATACATTCATAATACAGAATACTGTTGTATCTGTCAAGTACTTAATAGCTAAATACTTATTTGTCAAACAGATATTCTCTGTTTAATTCAGTAAAAGGTTATTTCCGAATCCTAATCAAACTGTTAGGTTTTACTCTTTCCAGTACATCTAAATTTCCGTATACTGATTATTTTCTTTTTGCCTTAACATAATCTTTTTTCTAATAACAAAGACACCTGCATGTGTACTGTCATTCCACAATTGCAGATGTCTTTATCTTGTCTCTATTTTTATATCATTCTTTTCTTTTTTCTTATACTGCACATCTTTTCGAAATGGGTAAGGCAATATACCACACTGATCAACAGAATCAGATAGATTAATATGAGAATCTGTACCCCATATTTCATGGAATACAAATCCAGTGCATATTCTGAGATAAGCAGTGACCAGATGTTTGCTCCCATATGGAGCAGCATACTGCTGTAAATATTTCCACTCATTTCCAGTATCCATGCAAATGCAGTTCCGAGGATACTTGCGTAAATTCCCTGTACGATATTTCCGTGATAGATACCAAATATCAACCCGGAAATCACTGCTGCCACCGGCATCTTCAGCCAGTCACGCAGACGCAGATAGATTAACCAGCGAAAGATCATTTCCTCTGCTGCCGGCGCAACGATTCCCATCCAGAAAATCATCATAAAAAGTGATTTTCCTTCTGTAATTCTGGTCATGCTCTCCTGATAGGTGCTGCTGTTGATAAATGACTGAAGAATTGCCATCAGGAAATTTCCATACTGTGCAAGTCCGGCTCCTGCCAGAAGCAGAAGAATTATTTCCAGTAAGGAAAGCGGTACTTTTTTCTGCGCCGGGATCAGGCCGCTGGCAATTCTTCTAACTTTATCTCTTCGATAAAAATACAATGCCGGGATCATAGCCAGGATTCCTGTTAAGCCTGTGAGAAAAATCGTGTAATTATAGTATGTCTCTGCCGAATTTTCTGCTGTTCTTGCAAATACTGCCAACGCAGTCCCTGCAACGATCTGCGAAATCACAAAATGGATTCCTGCCGGATATCCTGCCCTCCAGATTTTAGAAACAATATTTTGTTTTCGCAGAGGGCTCAGGCGAAAAAATCTACGATTCCTTCTGCAGAATCAACGATTTTCAGAGGTTCTGCCTGTTTAAGCTCTTCTTCAGTTCCATATCCGAAAGAAACTGCAATACATTCCAGGCCAGCTTTGCGTGCTCCGTATACATCATGTTCTTTATCTCCAACCATAATAACCTGATCTCTGTGTTTGTCCATATTCAGACGTTTCAGAACATCTTCGATCACTTCTGTCTTGTTTGTTCTTCGACCATTCAATTCGCTTCCGCCGATTTCTGTGAAGTACCGGGTAAGTCCAAAATGATCCAGGATCTGTCTCACATATACTTCCGGTTTAGAAGATGCTACTGCGAGAATATATCCTTTCTTCTCCAACTGTGCCAGCATGTTCTCAATTCCCGGATATACGGCATTTTCAAAGATTCCTGTCACAGAATAGCGTTCTCTGTAAATTTCCACCGCCTGTTTTGCGGTTGCCTCATCAATCTGTGCATATTGCATAAACATCTCCATAAGCGGCGGTCCTATGAAAACCTTCAGTTTCTCAAGGTCCGGTTCAGGCTTTCCAATTCTCTCCAGTGCATACTGAACAGATTTCGTGATACCCTCTCCGGATTCTGTTAATGTTCCATCTAAATCAAACAAAATTACTTTGTACATAGGTTCCTCCTGTCTCAGAAAAATTGATATAATATGATAAATTATAGCATTGTTTTCCTGAAGCGTCTATGAGGAAAAAATCCGGGGATTCATTTTTATCAGCTTTCCGCCTTGAGAGATAACCAACAATTCTATTTCTTTTACATTTTCATCTTCCGTATCCGGTATGATCCAGTCTCCTTCCCAATGCCAGGGACATTCTGTTTTGTTAAGCCGAAAAGAAAGAATCTGAACAGAGCCCCGGGATATTATCTGAATTCGCGGGGTATGGAAACTATCTGTATTTTGTGTGCAATGAAACTTAACAGCTTCATCTTTTACATGCGTGTATTCAACAGTATCCCCCTGGTTTTCTTTATTCTGAAACACTTTGGAATTACCTGTATTCTTGTTTTCTTTTTCTGTTTTCTTTGCTTTATTTTGTTTCTTCTTATTTTTCTTTTTTGACGGCTTAGGAGTTGGGGGCTGAGTTGATTTGGGTGTTTTTGTCGGCTTCGGATTTTTCGCAGGTTTAGGTGTTGGTACAGGTATTGATGTTGGGGTGGGTTTTTCTGATATCTTAACAGCGGATTCATTATCCGTCCGGGATGTTATCTGCATATTGTTATCTGTCTGAGGTTGAGCGTTCCATGCAGAATTATTATTCCGGGCATTATTACTCTGAACGTTATTATTCTGGGCATTATTATTCTGGACATTATTATTCTGAGAATTATTATCCCACTGAGAATTATTGTTCCATTGACTGCTGTTATTCCAGTCAGTGTTATTCTGCTGTACACCATCCCATTGCTGTATATTATCCTGTGTTCCGTTTTCTATATCAGAATCATACTGATATCCATTGTCCTGGGCCTGATCGTTCTGTACAGGAGTTTCTGATGTGTTGTCTCCAGTCTGCCGGTTATTTTCCCACGTATTCTCCCAACTGCTCTGATTCCACTGCTGTTCCTCATGCCATTGCCAGCTGCTGTTTTCTCCATTTCCTACATCAATATCAAAACCTCCCATCTGCATGGCAGAGATAGTCGAAGTCAGACACAGACATAAACATACAGATATCACAATCCAGAGTCTGTTATGATTTTTCTTCACTCTTAGTCATCTCCTTTTCCCACAATCTCAGATTTCTGCTGACTGTATCGTCTAACATTGTTTCTTTCGACTTATATTCTGTCCATAGTGCCTGACCGGCTTCCTTTTGCCCGGTACGGAACAGGAACATTCCATATTCACCGTATCCGGCTCTGTAAGTTTCATCATAAAGAAGCATTTGCTCATAGTAGAATCCTGCATTTTCATAATTTTCCTGGTACTCACTGTTTACTGCCAGAATCTGTAATATCTTTCTGGACTCCTCTTTTTCAGTGCATTGTTTTTGTAATTTCCGCAGTCCGGTATCTGCCTGTTCACAAATTTTTTCCCTGTCCGCTTTACTGCCGTTTTGAAATTCTTCCTGATAATAAAGGTCTGTAATATCAGTTAGCTCTTCATAAAAATCAAATGTTTTGGAGCCGGATACCAGATCAGAACTAAACAGAAGAAAAACAGTTATTACTGCAAAAGCAATACTGCTCCCTGCCAAAACCAACATGTTTTTAATTTTACTCTGATTTTGTCTCTTCTGGATTCTGCTTAGTTTTTTCTGTACAGTCTTCATATTTTGATAACGCATTTCCGGTTTCTTCATGCAGCATCTGAAAATAAGCCAGAATAATGACATGTTTCGGATGAATAACAGACAATCTGTTTTTCCACATAAGGCAGATAATGTTTTTCCAAATGTATAAATATCTGTTGCTGCATTTATCTTTCCCTCATATTGTTCCGGCGCAGCAAAACCGGCAGTGCCTGTACATACTTTATGGTGATATTTATATCCGTTTACAGCACCGCCCAGATCGATCAGATATAATCTTCCATTCTCACCCAGCATCAGATTGTCAGGCTTCAGATCTCCATAATAAACCGGTGGTTTCCGACCATGAAAATAGGAGAATACATCTGAAATCTCCATTCCATATTTAACGATTTCATTTATGGAAAAATGTTTTCCGCCTCTTAAATACTCACCCAGAGATTTTCCCCTGACATATTCCATAACAAGGTAACATTTTCGGTTATCTTCTATGTAATCTATCATCTTTGGCAAAGACGGATGCGAAAGTTTCAAAAGCATACGGGCTTCACTTTTGTCGGATACCGGTATTTCTTTTACCGCCCACAAAACGCCCAGTTCCAGGTCTCTGGCAAGGTAAACTTTCCCTCCGCCGCCTTTTCCAACAGGATCCAGAATACAGTAACGCCCTTTTAATACAGTTCCAGATAAATTCACTGGTTCACCTCCTGTTCAATTGTCAAACAGATAAAATCATCAGATTCGCTACTTGCTCATAACCGAATAACTGCTCCGCAGTTTATCTGAACCAAGCAGATATTCACAATTCGTTTAAAATAAAAATGGAAAATGTGATGAAAGAATTTCATCACGTATAGATTAGATAAATACATGATAGCACATTTCGTTCTTTTTGAAAAGCCCCATTTACAATATATGTAAACAGGGCTTAGGATACCAACAAGTTGATTTATTGATGAATCTTATTTTTACATTCTGTCCGGTGCAGAAAATCCAAGAAGATCGATACATGTCTCCAGAACTTTCTTAGTGAGTTTCAGCAACTGGATGAAGGAAGCTTTCTGTGCTTCGTTCTCTTCGCTGAGGATCTTTGTCTCATGATAGAAGCTGTTGAATGCATTGGATACTTCGTAAATATATGCACAGATCTTATGCGGTGCTTTTTCTTCAAAGGCGTTCTCTACGGTTGCACCAAAACCTGTCAGCTGAAGCATCAGGTTCTTCTGGCTGTCGTTTACAGGATCAAGGATTGTACCTGCTTCAAGGTTGCCGCCCTCTTCTGCAAAACGGTTCAGAATAGATTTGATACGAACGATCGTATAAAGGATATACGGACCTGTATTACCTTCAAATGATGTAAATCTGTCAATATCAAAAATGTAATCCTTGGTAGCCTGATTGGAAAGGTCACCGTATTTGATCGCGGAAAGCCCTACGATCTCTGCAGTTTCTTTCGCATCTTTATCTTTCACGCTGCGATTCTCAACAATCTTGGTAAACATCTCTTCGTTGATGTCTTTAATGAGAGTTTCCAGACGCATAACGCCGCCCTCTCTTGTCTTGAACGGTTTTCCGTCTTTTCCGTTCATGGTTCCGAATCCAAGGAAAGAAAGCTTTGTATCATCTTTTACAAGCCCGGTCTTTCTTGCACAGCGGAATACCTGGATAAAGTGAAGTTCCTGACGTTTGTCTACCACATACAAGATCTCATCCGGGTTAAATAATTTCATTCGCTCTACGATTGTTGCAAGGTCTGTAGTTGTATAAAGAGAAGCTCCGTCTGATTTCAGAAGCATACATGGAGGAATCTCTTTTGTGTCGTTCTCTTCTTTTACATCTACTACAAGTGCACCCTGGTCTACATAAGCGAATCCTTTTTCTTTCATCTCCTCAACCATTCCAGGAATATATGGCTGTGCATCGGATTCCTTTTTCCAGAGATCAAAAGACACATTTAATTTGTCATAGTTGCGCTTCAGGTCTGTAACGGATACGTTCATAATATGGTTCCAGAGAGCCATGTATCCCGGTTTGCCCTGCTGAAGAAGATGAGTTGCTTCCAGAGCTTCGTTTCTGTACGCTTCATCCTCTTTGGACTTGCCGCTTGCACATGGATAAATTTCTTCCAGCTCGCTGATCGTAAATGGTGCTTCCTCCGGATATTCTCCTGTATAAGAATCATCAAAATAAACCAGCTCCGGTTTTCTGTGTTTCAGTTCTGTAATGATCAGCCCCATCTGAAGACCCCAGTCTCCCAGATGAACATCACCGATTACTTTATGTCCTACAAAGCGACCGATTCTCTTAATACTTTCTCCGATGATTGCAGAACGAAGGTGTCCTACATGAAGAGGTTTTGCAACGTTTGGTCCACCGTAGTCGATGATGATCGTCTTCGGCTCTTTTGCTGCAGATACGGAAAGTTTCTCGTCTGCTGCCATTTCCTTTAAGTAATCTGCAAGGAATTCACCTTTTACTTTTAAATTGATAAATCCCGGTTTTACGACTTCTGCCATGGAGAAAACCTGGCTGTCTTTTAAGTATGCTACTACATCATCAGCGATCATAAACGGTGCCTTCTTGTATGCTTTGGCTCCTGCCATAGCACCGTTGCACTGAAATTCGCAAAGATCCGGTCTGTTGGATACGGTTACTTTTCCGTAAGATGGGTCGTATCCGGCTTTTTCAAATGCTGCGGAAAGTTCTTCCGCCATCTGTTCCATAAGTTTCTTCATTCTTTCCTAACTCCTCAGATTGTTTTATTCTACTACCACTTTTCTTGAACATGCAACTGCAATAGCACCATGTCCGATATGGCATGCAACACTTAATGATAACGGATTCTGCACAATCTCAATTCCGGGGAATACTTCGGCAATTTCTTTCTTAAATTCCTCTGCTTCCTCCTGATTTCCTGTATAAGCAGACTGCAGGCACATTTCGCCACGTTTTACGTATTCTGCGAAGCGGTTCTCCCAGTCATTCTGCATAGCCTTGAGCATGACACGTTTTGCCTGCTTCTTGCCTCTTGTTTTGGAATATGCATCCAGCTTCTCACCCTGGATCTGAAGCACAGGTTTCAGGTTCAGAACTGTTCCGATTGCTGCTGCTGCAGGAGTAATCCTTCCGCCTTTCTTAAGGTATTGCAGAGTTTCCAGAGTAATATAGATACTGGAATCCAGCTTCTGCTCTTCCAGAACCTGTTTGATCTGTGTCGCATTTCTGCCCGCATCTCTTAATGTGAGGGCATCCAGTACAGATTGTCTCTGCGTAACAGAAATTCTCTGATTGTCTACTACATGTACTCTTCCGTCATATTCCTGAGCCAGTCCCATTGCTGTATCGCAGGATGCACTCAGTCCGCTTGACATTGGAATGTGCACTACTTCATCATACTTTTCCAGTAATGTATTCCAGAGTCCGCATACATCTGCCGGCCCCGGCTGTGAAGTAGAAATAGCCTCATCATTCTTAAGTCTCTCATAAAACTCTTCCTGTGAAAGAGTGATTCCTTCAAGATAAAGCTTCTCGTTAATATAAAAAGGCATTGGAATTACGCTGATTCCAAGTTCTCTTGCCTGGTCCTGTGTTATGCCGCTGTTACTGTCTGTGACAATGGCAATTTTTCCCATATTCATATCTCCTTTGCTTCTGATCCACTTCAGATTTTTTATGTATCAATTATCTTTTCATAAAATTACAGACTATGTTCAGTTTATCATATTTTTTTATGTATCACAATCAGGAACCGCTAATTTATTGCAAAAAAATTCCGCATAGATTGACCCATGCGGAATTTTGACTGCCTGTTTCTATTCTTTTGCGATATTTATGCCAGAATCAGTCCAGTTCCCTTACGATCTTACGTACCGGCAGAACAAATGTAGGTGATACAGATAATTCATCAATCCCCATCTGTATAAAGCGTTCTGTCAATGTAGTATCTGCTCCGAGCTCTCCGCAGATTCCTGCCCAGATTCCCTCTTTATGTGCATTATCAATGACCATCTGGATCATACGAAGTACAGCTTCATGATGAGAATCATAAATATTATCCAGTTTTGCATTCTGACGGTCGATTGCCAGTGTATACTGTGTTAAATCGTTAGTTCCGATGCTGAAGAAATCAACTTCTTTTGCAAGAAGATCACTGATCATAACTGCAGCCGGTGTCTCGATCATTACACCCTGCTCTACGTCATCTTTAAACGGAATGCCCTGCTCTGTCAGCTCTTTCTTAACCTCTGCAACAATAGCCTTGATCTGTTTTACTTCTGTTACAGAGATGATCATCGGATACATAATGGAGATATTTCCGAACATACTTGCTCTGAACAGTGCACGAAGCTGTGTCTTAAATACTTCCGGTCTGTCCAGGCAGATACGGATTGCACGATAACCCATTGCCGGATTCTCTTCGTGTGCCATATCAAAGTAATCAATCTGCTTGTCTGCGCCGATATCCAGTGTACGGATGATTACTTTCTTTCCTGCCATATTCTGTGCTACTGCTTTATAAATCTGGAACTGCTCTTCCTCTGTCGGATAATTATCTTTTTCCAGATAAATGAATTCACTTCTGAAAAGACCAATACCTTCTGCATCATTAGCCAGTACACTGGCTACATCGCCTGTGCTTCCGATGTTTGCGTACAGATGAATCTTATGTCCACTCTTTGTCTCTGTAGTTTTGCCTTTTAATTCTTTGAGCATTGCTCTCTGGCGCAACTCCTCGTCTTTCTGATCCTGATATTTCTTCAGGGTATCTGCATCTGGTTCCACAATAAGAGAACCGGTCTTGCCGTCTACAACTGCCATTTTCCCATCCATGCTGTCATCATATTCAATATTGATCAGCGCCGGGATATTCATAGTTCTTGCAAGGATTGCTGTATGGGAATTGGAAGAACCTTTCCTTGTAACAAATGCAAGAACTTTGCTCTTGTCCATCTGTACAGTTTCACTTGGAGCCAGATCCTCAGCAACGATAATAGATGGTTCTGCAGCATCCATATCTCCCTCATCGTGTCCTGATAATACACGTACCAGACGATCTGAAATATCCTTTACATCTGCCGCTCTTGCTTTCATGTAGTCATCATCCATCTGCGCAAACATGTCTGCAAAATTATCACCTGTTGTTGCTACTGCATACTCTGCATTTACATTCTCCGTACGGATAATGTTATCAATAGAATCCAGATAGTCCTCATCATCCAGCATCATCTGATGCACTTCAAAAATAGCAGCACCTGATTCTCCTACTTCCCGGAGTGCCTTATCATACAGTTTCTGAAGCTGTTCAACTGCTTTCTCTTTTGCTTCCTGCACACGTGTGATCTCTGCCTCCGGATTTTCTACCTTCGTACGCTTTACACTTGTGTCTGCTTTCTGCAAAATAGAAATCTTTCCAATTGCGATTCCTGAAAATACGGACTTACCTTCTAATACTCTCATTACTCCAATTCTCCTTATTAAAGATTATGGCATAACTGTCTGACATCTTCACAGTTACAGATTATTTTTCAAAAACTCTCTCATTACTTCGGCATCTGCCTCTTCATTCTCGCCTTCCACATGTACTGTTATCTGATCTCCCTGTTTTACTGCAAGATTCATAACACAGAACATCCGCTTCGCATCACCACTGTCTGTTCCTTTAAAAATAGTGATATTGCTCGTAAGCTTTCCGGCTTCCTGCACAAGAAGCAGTCCGGGCCTTGCATGTATTCCAAATTTATCTTTGATGATATAGGTAAATGATACCATCCGCGAACTTCCTCCTGTATAAATAATTCTTTTTGAGATACTTCATTATAGCACAACCTGTCTTTGTACTTCCATATTTTTTTATTTTTTGTACAAATTTTAGCACATTTCTTGACATCTATACAAATTTGATTGTTTTTCTGTTTAAAATCCACAGAAAAATGGTTATTGTTCACTTCGTTTTCAATAACACGCTTTGCAGGATATTACCAGTAAACAGTAACTAAAAATGTTACAGAAAAACAGACTCAATATACAAAGGTATTGTACATCAAGTCTGTTTTATCTGTGCAGTGTTTATTCACTTCTCAACGCATCAATAGGATTTAAATTTGCTGCTTTCACAGAAGGAAGCAGTCCAAATACCACGCCTATCACTGTAGAAAACAATACTGCGATCACAATCGATGGCACACTGATCGCAGTAGGCGAACCGGTAACCTTTCCCACCACTTTCGACAGCCCGATTCCTGTTATTACTCCGATGATACCGCCAATACTGGTAAGTACGGAAGCCTCTGTCAGAAACTGTCCCAGAATAGTCTTCTTACGTGCCCCGATAGCCTTTTTCAATCCAATCTCTTTGGTACGCTCTGTAACAGAAACCAACATGATATTCATGACACCAATACCACCTACAAGAAGAGAGATACTCGCAATCCAGATCAGCTGATTATTTGTACTCTCACTGAGCTTCTGCATATTCTTAACCTGCTCCATGATATCTTCAGCTTTGTATTTCATGGTTGTATTTCCACCTGTATTCAGGGCTGCAATTAAATTATTCAGCGCATCTGCTGCTGCATTTCCCACCGTACTCATGGTATCTGTGCTGTCTGCTTTCACAATTACATTCTGAGGAACATCAAATTTAAAGGAAATCGGCCAGCAACTGTCCGGAATCATTACACTTCCTACAATCGACTGATAATAAGTGTAATATTCGTCAATACTGTTGATCGTCGGCTGATAATTCTCATCCTGCCGGATCACTCCCACAATCGTATATGGTTCCTGATTGATCTCCACAGTCTGCCCTACCGGGTTCTGTGACGGGAACAGATTCTGTGCCGCATTATCATCGATCAGCGCAACTTTATTGTAATTTTTGTAGTCATCTTTTACAAATCCCCGTCCTGACTGAATTATATATCCGCAAGTAGCCAGATAGTTCACATCAATCCCGTAAACACTTCCACCCTCCAGACTGTTATTGTTATTATAAATAGATGCGCTGGTACTGTTATAATAAAAAGTTGCATTCTCAACATGGTCCAGATCTTTCACTTCTTCTTTTACATCATCTGTCAGAATCGGTGCTTTTGAAGAATTTCCATATTCCGCATCATATTGATTATCTCCATCATACAGATAAATATTTACTGTATTGGAACCTGCACCTATCAGGTCTTCCTTAATCTGCTCACTGGTTCCTTTGATGGTAGAAACAATTGCAATGATAGACGCAATACCAATAATGATACCCAGCATAGTCAGGAAGGATCTCATCATATGTGACCATATTCCCTGAAAAGCCAGGCGTATATTTTCAAGCATAAAATGTCTCCTTTCTCAATTAATATCCATACATCTGATCCAGAGTAACTTCTTTTGTCTTTGCGCCCTCTTTCACATCTTTTCCATAAGGAAATGCAATCAGATCATCTTCACTGAGTCCACCTTTGACAATCACACTGTAACCGCTGTCCACAGTTGCACCTACAGAAATCTCCTGCTTCTTCAGGACGCCTTTATCATCTTTATATACATAGTTTTTATTATTGTCATTTCTGACAAAAGCTTTCTGGATGACCATAATGTTCTCTGCAGCAGATGCTTCATAATTAACAGTAACCCAGTCCTGATCCTCCAATTGAAGAGTTTTATCAGTCACCACTGCTGTAAATGCATAATAAGATACATTGGGATTGCTGCCTCCATAAGAACTGTTACCGGTTACAGGATATTCCGAAACATCCATAACATCTGCCTCAAAAGATCCGCTGGTATAACTTGTACAATTAAGCTTTGTACCTTCTTTAAAATCATCGAGCATCAGTTCACTCACAGAACCTACCACATAAAATCCATCACTGCTTTTTATCTTGATCAGAGCCTTACCGTCAGTTGTCTCACCACTTCCGGAATCCCCCACATAAGTAACCGTACCATCCAGTTTTGCAGTGATAAGCTTTTTATTCGCTTTCTTTTCCAGCTGTGATATCTTGATATCGCTTTCCTGAAGATCCAGCTTAAGGCTGGCAATCTTACTCTTCTGATACTTAATGGCATCTGCTCTGGAAACAGGAGTTCCGGTAGGTTCATCATTCCCACCAGGATTATCATCTCCTCCATCATCTGGATTCTTATCATATTTATCTGCATCTGCCAGTGTAAATTCCACCTCTGCAAATTCATATACCGGTTTCTCCAGAAAACTTCCGTTTACCAGATAATAACCTGTGCAGGAGGTTTTCAGATCATCATAGTCCGCTATTGTATCATTCTGATGAAATTCCAGACGGTACCAGTAACCACCCTGATTAACAACTTTGGTTCCATCAGGACTGTATCCTGCAAGTTTATTAAAGAATGAACCCATTACTGTTACTTTTTCTTTTGCACTGCTACACAGATATACATATGGATCGTCCTCTGTGCCACTTCCTGTAAACGGAACAGAATCTGCATCCAGTTTCTGATAAAACGGCTCGTCACCATCAGTGATATTCGGATCACCTTTTCGGTAATAGGGATCAAAATATGTGGTATGATCATCCAGTGCCGGCGTTGGCGTTGGTGATAATTCCGGCATATCATTTTTTCCGGAATTAAAATCATCCTTCTCTCCGTCACTGAATCCATTTGCTGAAGGATCCGTATATACCGGAATATCATTATCCGCAGATGTTCCATCTGATGAACCGCCTGTATTTCCGGTATCTGTTGAAGCATCATCTCCCGGTAAATCTGACTTGGATGAAGAATTGTCTGAGCCCGCATTATCCACTGCATCTCCATCTGTAAAAGCAGATAACAAAAACGGATGCATGGCTGCTGCCAGATAATTACCGGACATATCTGTTGCGGATGATAACGTATCATCCGGTTTCATATCATCATCGCCTGTATCATTATCAGTTCTTCCTGTTTTTGAATTCAGGTTATCGGCGTCTGTACCCGCATCTGTTTCCTCTACAGGTCCACCATTCTGAAGGCTGTTCAATCTGTTCACTGCTTTATTTAAATCCTGCTCCAGTTTCTGTTTTTTCAGCTTTGCTATATTCAGTTCCATTTCCACCAGAGTAGTATCAAAAGAAATCAGAGGATCCCCTTTTTTTACGGCATCTCCCTTTGTCACATAAATCTGATCAATGATCAGGTCTTTATCACCGTTTACTGTCTGTGTTGCACTGGATGTAATGGTTCCGTCAAGCGTGGTGGAAGGTGTATAAAATTCCTGCAGTAATCCGCTCACAGGAGTAACCGCCACTGTTTTCTGGCTGTTTTTCTTCAGCTGCATCAATCCCGCTGTAATTCCGCTTCCTGCGATTACCACCACAAGCACTCCTGCGAGGATTTTCTTTACTTTGCCCATGAAGATCACCTCTTTTCCTGAAGGATACCATCTTTGATCGTAACCACCCTCTTCGCATGTGCGGCAATATCCGCATCATGGGTGATCATCAATACAGATACCCCCTCATCATTCAGTCTCTGGAAAAGTTCCATAACCTGCGCACCGGATTTACTGTCAAGAGCACCTGTAGGTTCATCTGCAAGAAGAAGTTTCGGGTTATTGACGATCGCCCTGGCAATGGCAACCCTCTGCATCTGACCTCCTGAAAGCTGATTTGGCTTAAAATCCACTCTGTCCGCCAGGCCCACTCTGTCAAGTGCTTTCAGAGCGCGTTCTCTTCTCTCCTTCTTAGGTACCCTCGCATAATTTAATGGCATCTCAACATTTGCCAGAGCACTCTGCTTAGGGAGAAGATGAAAACTCTGAAAAACAAACCCTATCTTATTCAGCCGGATATCTGACATTTCATTCTCCGAACACGCCTTAATATCCACTCCATCCAGAAAAAAAGTCCCCTCTGTCTGCTTGTCCAGACATCCGATAATGTTCATCAGAGTAGTTTTTCCCGAACCGGATGGTCCCATAATTGCCACGTATTCTCCTTCTTCCATGGAGAAATTCACATCTTTTAATACCGGAACCTTCATTTTACCCTGCTGATATTCTTTATATATACCCTTTAATTCCAGTATCATTCGATCCCCTCCACGTCTTCACCTGCGCTCATACCAGGTGCCTCATCGATTGGTACAAGTTCCTCATTTGGATCAATCGAGTCATCCGAACTGTCATCTTCAGAACCCTCTTCCATATCTGGATCTGTATAGGCTTCCCCATCTGCGGAATCTGGCTGTTCATCATCCATATTTCCATGATCAGCATCCATATCTGTAATCCCGTCCGCGCCTCCGCTCATTGTCTGAGCCAGATCTCCGATCTCTGTTTTTTCGCCTTCTTCCAGAGCCGCTGTCGGGAATGCAATCGCATCTTTCTTTGTAAGGCCCTCAACAATCTTATATTCTCCAAGATCATCATCATGTTCTCCAAGTGTTACATAACGCTTCTCCAGTCTGTTCTTATCGCTGGCTGCCCATACATACGGTTCATTGGTATCTGTGTCCAGAATATAGTAATCACTGAGCCACAGACCGTCTTTTTTCTCATCCTGTCCGATGTCACGTTCTATGTACACATGCTGTCCAAGCATCAGATTCTCAGAGGAATCCAATTCCACATAAAAAGGATAAGAAGTAGACGTTGTCTGATCATCGGAACTGGTACTTGCCATACCCATATACATATCATTACTGCTGTCATCTGAAGTTCCATTATTCACATCTACGGATCCCATCGTTCCTTTCCATGTTTTACTGCTGTCTACTCTGGAACGGATGATCACTGCCTCTCCGGGTACAATAGAATCCCTGTTCTGTTCATTAACTTTACCTTTCACTCTGTAAGCACCTGTACTGAGAATTGTAATAAATGCAGAACTGTCCGAACTTCCGTCACCTGACGACATGCTACTGTCCATTGCACTGCTGTCATCCACAGAATCACCGTCGTCACTTGTCATTTTGGAAGTGTCAATTTTCTGTATCACACCATCTATTTCACTTCGAACCTCTGTATTCTGTGTTGCGCTCTGAAGTTTATCAATTTCAGACTGTTTACTCTTCTGACTATATTCATTCTTCTTGAGATTCATTTTGTTAGTCTCGATTTCAATGGTATAGGACAACTGATCTTCGGCCTTTGCTTTTTTCTTCTCCGCTTCCAGCGTAGCTATCTGTTCTGTCAGGCTGATCTGTTCATTTTTTAATCTGTCCAGATCCAGTTGCGCCTGCTTCAGATCATCCTCAATACTGCTGAGATCATATTCAAAAAGAAGCTGTCCGGCCTTTACCTCTTCTCCGGTCTTAACTTCCACTTCTTTTACTTTTCGTCCACTTTCTATTTTTACGTTTACAGTTTTCTGCGGTTCTACCACACCGGCAAACCGATTTACCGCTGTTGTTTCAGATCCGGTGATCACACTTACTTTTGACACATACACAATAGAATCACCGGTTCCACTCTGACCGTTTCCTTTAAAGTGATACCAGACTCCGGTTCCGATACCACCTGCTGCGATCAGGATTCCCAAAACGATAATAATACGTTTCTTCATAAATTGCCTCCTTGATATTGTCACCTTGTTCAGGCTAACATCTATTATACACTACTGCTTCTTTATATTATTATTATTCATTTTCCTATCATATCAGATTCCGTCTTAAAATAAAAGCTTTGTAACTAAATGGCAACATTTTTCACAATTTTTTCACGTTTTTCTTATGAATTTCGTTCACCTTTTTCACTTTTTTGACAGTCAGTACAAAATCTGTTAAAATAAACAGAAAAGTAACTGTCAAACAGTTGCACAGAAAGCACTGTGAAAGGAAAGAACACGTATGAATATAAACAAACACCTGATTCTTCTTTTCTCTGTCTTATTTTTTCTTTTTGCTGTATCTGTAAGCAGCGGCTGTTTCCGCAAAAATGAGTCAGATGTAAAGAGTGTAGTCAGAAATGAACTGGATCAGTTAAAAAATCTCGATTCAGAAACTACGCAAAAATACATACCCTATACAGAGCTGTTCCCCGATGCCACAGAGAATACTGATTTAACTGATGAAATCAATGAAACCTTTTCTCTCTTTTTCCGGAAATTTAATTACAAAATTTCGGATGTCATCGTCGGCACAGCCAATCATTCTGCCACTGTTTCTGTCAAACTGACCACAATCGATTCCAAAGTTCTTGCCAGAGATTTTAAAGCAGAACTTCTCCGGACACAGATCACAGAGTCAGCCCAGGCACAAAAAGGAAATATCAAAGATTCTTCCAGATCTCTTGAGGCTCATTATCTGATCCTGAATCATCTTTTAAACACAAATGACTATGATACAGCTGAGACAGACTGTAACATACAGCTTGTCAATACAGGCAATGATAAAAAGGAAAAATGGAAGATCCAGCGTACCAATTCTCTGGAAGATGACCTTGTCGGCGGTCTTATAGCTGATCTGGCAGATCCGGATATCCTTTCACCGGAAGATACCCTGACCGTCTATCTTGACACTCTACAGAAACTGGATTTGAAAGAAATGACATCTTATCTGGGTGTAGTAAATATCATGAATACATCCGATACTGCAAAAAATTCCATTGCCTCAGCACTTGCCGAACAGATTCATAAAAATTTTAATTATGTCATTAAATCCAGCAGTGAAAATGGATACAATGCCACTGTTACAACTGAAATTACAACCTTTGACAGTGATTCGATCCTGGCTGATTATCAGGAAAAGCTTGATAAATATCTGGCTTCTGCTGACGCAGTTATCGATGGCTCCCAGAAACGATACGAGAAATCTTTCGAAATTCTTCTGAACAGCATCAATGATAATACCGTTACTACCGTCAATGATGTAGATTTTGTTCTAATCAATGATGGGGTATCCTGGAAACTTCAGGATGAGGGAAATACTTTGGGAAATGCTATTTTCGGTACTTTGACAGATTCTCCTCTCGAGACTTCTGATTCTGAGGATGAAAATATTTCTGCCGATACAGATAAGCAGACAGATGATAATACTTCTACTGAAAGCAGTTCCAATTAACGATTAGTCAATCGGATATTCGCAATCCGCTTCCGCTACTTGCTCATAACCAAATAACTGCTTCGCAGTTTGGTTAAACAACTAAAAAGGCCACCATATCACAGAAATGTTCCTTTCCCGAATCATTCTATGATATGGTGGTCTTTTTAATCTTTGTCTTATTCTTTTTACATCCCCGTTATAATTTTGATAAACAGTAAAACCAGAACGATCAGAATAATCGGTCTTACGATTTTATTTCCATTTTTCATTACCATTCCAGATCCTACATAATGCCCTGCAATGGAAAAAACAGAAGCTGCAAGTCCAAGATATATGACAATCTTTCCACTAAATAAAAAAACAACTAATGCCATTATATTAGAAGAAAGATTTGCAAGTTTCATAGTTCCGGAAGCTTTCGCTACGGGAAGTTTTGCTACTCCTGTATATAAAATAAGCAGAAACGTACCAGTTCCCGGCCCATAAAAGCCATCGTAGCAGCCAACAGCCAGAGAACACACCGCACACAAAATCCACTGTTTCTTTCTGGAAATCTCTACATTGCTGTTATCATCCAGATTTTTCTTCTTCATTACATAAAACGCAACAATAGGAAGTACTGGAATCAGCATCCATTTTAATATCTTATCACTGGCAAGAAGCGCAATATGAGCGCCTGCAAAAGAACCAACAAGAGCCATGGAAATACATGGCAGTGCAACTCCCCAGTCTACAAATTTATTCTTACATAAACGTGCTGTTGAAATCGCTGTCCCAGTTGCCGAGGATAATTTATTCGTTGCTATCGCATTGTGCATCGGAACCCCTGCAAGCAAATACGCAGGCAGGGAGATCAAACCACCCCCGCCTGCGATAGAATCAACTAATCCTGCAAGGAATACCAACGGGCATACAATCAAAAACGTCTGAATTGTAAGCTCCATCCTTATTCAGTTACTTCCTCCGGTCTTACTTCCAGTTCCAGTTCTTTTAACTGCTCCTCGCTTACGCGGCTCGGAGACTGAGTCATCAGACAGGAAGCATCTTTAACCTTCGGGAATGCGATTACGTCACGGATGCTGTCAACTTTCGCCATAAGCATTACCAGACGGTCAAGTCCGTATGCCAGTCCGGCGTGAGGCGGAACTCCATATTTGAATGCGTCCAGAAGGAATCCGAACTGCTCGTGAGCAGCTTCTTTTGTGAATCCAAGTGCTTCAAACATTCTCTCCTGAATATCATCCTGATGGATTCTGACACTTCCTCCACCAATTTCATTACCGTTTAATACGATATCATATGCTTTTGCACGAACTTTTCCAGGATCTGTATCCAGAAGTGGAAGGTCCTCTTCCATAAGCATGGTAAATGGATGATGCATTGCTGTGAAACGATTCTCTTCTTCACTCCATTCAAGAAGCGGGAACTCTGTTACCCATACGAAACGATACTCATTCTTATCAAGAAGATCCATCTGCTTTGCAAGTTCCAGACGAAGTGCGCCAAGTACATCATAAACCAGTTTCTTCTTATCTGCTGCAAACAGAAGTAAGTCTCCTGCTTTACCATCCATAGCTGCTACCAGAGCATCCATCTCTTCATCTGTCATGAATTTAGCAAAAGAAGATTTTCTTGTGCCATCTTCAGCGATTGCAATGTATGCAAGGCCTTTTGCACCGTAACCTTTGGCAAACTCAACCAGTTTGTCAATTTTCTTACGTGGCATAGCGCCCTGTCCTTCTGCATTGATACCACGAACACTGCCGCCATTTTCCAACGCAGAAGTAAACACGCTGAATCCACAGTTTTTAACTACATCACTTACATCATGAAGTTCCATTCCGAAACGCATATCCGGTTTATCAGAACCAAATCTGTCCATAGCTTCCTGCCATGTGATACGCTGGATTGGAAGTTTTACATCAATATCAAGTACTTCCTTGAACAGATAAGCAAGGAATCTCTCATTTACATCAATTACGTCATCAACATCTACAAAAGAGAGTTCCATATCGATCTGGGTAAATTCCGGCTGTCTGTCCGCACGAAGGTCTTCGTCACGGAAACATCTTGCAATCTGGATATAACGGTCATAACCAGAGCACATCAGAAGCTGTTTGTACAGCTGCGGAGACTGTGGCAGACCATAGAAATGTCCCGGATGAACACGAGACGGTACCAGATAATCTCTTGCACCTTCCGGTGTACTCTTACCAAGCATCGGAGTTTCAATTTCAAGGAATCCTTCTTTTGCGAAGAACTGTCTTGTAAGCATCATGACTTTGCTCTTAAGCATAATATTCTTCTGAAGGTCAGGTCTTCTTAAGTCAAGATAACGATATTTCAGACGGATTTCATCTTTTGTCTTGCTGTTCTCTTCAATTGGGAACGGAGGTACCTCTGCTTCAGACAGAACACGAAGGGATTTTACGCGAAGCTCAATTTCACCTGTTGCAAGATTCTTGTTAACAGCGCCGCCTCTTTCTTCTACCACACCGGTAACAGCGATTACGAATTCACTTCTCAGCTTACCTGCTTTTGCAAAACCTTCTTCATCAATGCTGCCATTCTCAAAAATCAGCTGCATGATACCGGAACGGTCTCTTAAATCTACGAAAATAATTCCGCCTTTATCGCGGGCTTTCTGAACCCATCCCATAAGGACAACTTCTTTGCCGATCATTTCCTTTGTTACTTCTGCACATCGGCATGTTCTGTGCAGTCCCTGCATACTTTCAGCCATGTTTCTTTCCTCTTTTCATGCTTTCTATATTATAAGAATTGTTGTAACTATCCGGCAGTCTGCTATCTCGCAATGTTGCTGAACAGTTACGAATTATTACATTCTGTCTTTAAAGAATTCTACAAACTCTGTATAGCCCTCTGCTGTCATCTGATCTTTCTGGAATTTCTTATTCTTCTTCATAATAGAAATATTGATCTGTGTTCCGGCATTACGCTCTTCCTGAGCCTGTTTCAGAATCGTCAGCATCTTGTCTGCCGGCATATTCTTCTCGATAAGATATGCTTTCTTACCATTCTTTGTCGGGATTTCATAATTTCTCTCAAGAAGAAGCATTACGATTCTCTCGAATCCAATTGAAAATCCGCAGGCAGATGTATTGTTTCCTGTAAATTTACCGATCATCTCATCATAGCGTCCACCGCCGCCTACGCTGCCGCCAAACTCATCCATAGAGATTTCAAAAATCGGTCCTGTATAATAAGACATTCCACGTACCAAAGTCGGATCGAAAGACATCTTAAAATCTGCTGTCTTAACAGAATCTACAGTAGAAATGATTGTTTCAAGGTCCTCAGCAACCTTTGGATCCAGAACATCTTTTAATTTCTCTTTGCAGTAACGAACACCCTCAATGTCAGAAGTGATCTCTTTGAAAAGTCCAAGATAAGTATCAATGCTCTCTTTTGCAAATCCTTCCTTCTCCAGTTCTTCTGCAACACCTTCCAGACCAATCTTGTCCATCTTGTCCAGAATGATAAACACAGTGTCAAAGCTTTCCTGTGGGAATCCACTGTACTGCGCCATCGCTTTTAAGATTTTTCTGTCGTTGATGCGAATCGTAAAGTTATGGAAATCCAGCTTTCCGAGCAACGTTGTGGTAGCAAGAACCAGTTCGATCTCAGCCAGATAAGTAGACTCACCCAGAATATCAATATCACACTGCATAAACTGACGGAAACGTCCTCTCTGCGGTCTGTCTGCTCTCCACACATTACCCATCTGAAGTGCCTTAAAAGGAGCCGGAAGCTCATTTGCGTTGTTGGAATAATATCTGGAAAGCGGCACAGTCAGATCGTAGCGAAGTCCGGAGTCAACCAGATCACTTTCTTTCTCTGCTTCCGCAAGTTTCAGTTTCTCCCCACGTTTCAGGATCTTGAAAATAAGTTTCTCATTCTCTCCGCCCTGTTTACTGGAAAGATTTTCAATATGCTCCACACATGGTGTCTCTATAGATGAAAAGCCAAATGTTCCGTATGTTTCACGAATCATGTTCATCACATAATTACGGATTTCCATCTCTTTTGGTAAAATGTCCTTCATACCGGTTACCGGTTTCTTCTTTAATGCCATGTTGTCCTCCTCTTTTATAAAAATTCTGCCCGTCTCCATTATGAACCACTCTCTGAAACGCAAGAAAAACCTGCATATCAAAATTTTTTACTTCATCGATCATCAACTCCATAACTGAAGAAATATCAAATCCTCTTCTGTATGGTCTGTCAGAGATCAATGCTGCATATACATCGCAGACTCTGAGTATCCGGGCACCTATGGGTATATCATCACCTGCTTTATTGGACGGATATCCACTACCATCATAATTCTCATGATGGTACAGGATACTCTCCAATACAAAATCCGAATATCCCTGCCCTTTAAGTTCCTCATATCCCAATGCAGAATGCATCCGGACATACTTCAGTTCCTCGATCACCAGAGGATCCTGCTCCTGTCCGTTAATATAACTTGTCAGCTTCAGCTTTCCTATATCATGGAGCATTCCTGCTATTGCAAGCTCATAACACTGTTCATGCGGCAGTCCCATCTCCTCTGCAACCGCATAAGCCAGATTACTTACCAGCATTCCATGATGCAGTTCAGAAGCAAGGTCAAATTCCAGGATCCTCTGCTGTGAACCTGCTGCTGTCTTTTGTACTGTGTCCAAAATGTTACCTCCACATCCTACAGCCAGGTAGCTATTGCTGTCCGTTTTCTCTCGATCATCTCATCAATGCGGGAAATATAATTAGAAACGTCTTTTACATTCTCCACACGTTCAATTCTCTGTCCATGGTCAAAGACCAGCTTGGAAGAACCGCCTGCCCCCAGTGCGATGATAGGCTGTTTTTCCTCCATAATCAGTATATTGTAAATTCCCGCTTTGTCAACCTTTGCATAGCCAACATTTTCAAAATTTCCCTTCATATTCTTCTGTCTGTACAGATAATAAGGGCCCATTCCCATTTCATATGCTGTTTTCATGGTCAGATCCATAATCTCCTGATTATTCTCAAAAGACATTTCCTGATATTTCTCTTTAAAAATATTCAGCCTTGCTGCACGTTTCACTGCCAGTGAATGTACGGTAATACTGTCCGGTGCCAGTTCACGAATCTGTTCAAGAGTACGTTCTACCATATGAATATCCTCACCCGGAAGGCCTACGATCAGATCCATGTTAATGTTATCGTATCCCAGCTCTCTTGCCAGACGAAACGCTTCTTTTGTCTGCTCCACAGTATGTCTGCGGCCGATAATATCCAGGGTTTCCTGATTCATGGTCTGTGGATTTACGGAAATTCTTGTTACCGGATACTCCCTGATCGCCATCAGCTTTTCACGTGTAATACTGTCCGGTCTGCCGGCTTCCACAGTAAACTCTGCCAGTCCTTCATAGCCAAAAGCTTCTCCCACTGTATCCAGGAGCTTACGGATCTGATGTGGAAGCAGTGTAGTCGGGGTACCGCCGCCAATATAGATGGTGTCCAGTTTTCTTCCCTTCATCATAAGAGCAGTCTCTCTTACCTCCCGGCAGAGAGCTTCCACATATTCATCTGTTCTCTTCTCCCACACTTTCAGCGGATAGGAGCTGAAGGAACAATACAGACAGATACTTGGGCAAAACGGGATTCCAATATAAAGGCTGTATCCATTTTCATAGTCAATATCCTTCAGAATCTCTCTTTCCCTGTTTGCAATAGTGATGGCAAGCGCTGTTTTCTGCGGACTTACCAGATATCTCTCACGCATCTCCCGGGCTGCTTCCGTATTTTTCATTCCGGATTCGATCATTCCCATTGCCAGTTTGGCAGGACGTATTCCTGTCAGATTTCCCCATGGAAGATTTCTGCCCGTCAGTTTTACCAACAACTGATACAGAGCATATTTGATATTATCTTTATTCTCTTTTCTCAGAGCATGAGCATCCTGTATTCCACAGCCTGCATTCTCTTTAGAAAGTATGTCTGCGGAAATTACCCCTTTTTGCTCTGTTTCCTGTTTCGACAGATTCTCTGTCCTTTCGTATTTTATGATATAACTGTCATTATCCCGTTCCACACTGAAGCGGAGGTCATACTCTGCTTCAGCATTTTCATAAAGAGTATGTATCTCCGCTTCGGGATAAAACGCTTTGATCAGTTCATAAACATCATGTTCAAAATCTCTGTTCTCAAACAGAATGCCTATTTTACACAAATGGATTATACCTCTTTTCATAACCAATAGTGGTAGATGCATCATGTCCGGGGAAAACCTCGGTCTCTTCAGGAAGCGAATCTACCAGTTTATGGAGACTTCTCACAATTTCTGCTGTACTTCCACCCGGAAAATCCGTTCTTCCAACAGAGCCATAGAAAACTGTATCACCGCTGAACAATACACCTTCATCTTTCAGATAATAACAGCAGCTTCCTTTGGTATGTCCCGGTGTATGGATCATCTGAACAGAAAATCCCGCCAGTCTGATAACATCCAGATCCTCCAGAAATACATCCGGCACAATAGAACATCCCTGTCCATAATGTACAGTCATATTGATTGAAGGTTCGCGGAGCATCTCCTCTTCCTGATGACAGGCATAAATCGGAATATTATATTTCTCCTTTACTGCCTGTGCAGCCAGAATGTGGTCAAAATGTCCATGGGTAAGAAGAATCGCCACCGGTTTTCCATTCATCAGGGAAATCTTCATTTCAATCTTCTCCGGACAATCTGCGGGATCAACAATGATCAGTTCTCCGGTTTCTTTATTCTTAAGGAGATAGCAATTTGTATATACAGGTCCTAATATACATTTCTGTAATTCTAAATTCTTCATGTTATTCCTTTCTGTCAATCTGCAGCAGTTCCATAAAATAATGTTCCAGCAGATTTTTCCATGATCAGCCTGTAGTTCTCTCTACGTCAATGACACTCTCTACCTGACGGATCTTCTCGATCAGGGAACGCAGTTCCTCTTTGCTTCCAATCTCAAAACTCATGGAAATAGTTGCCTTCTCCTGCTTGCTTGTACGGCTGTTGATACTTCGCAGGTCGATCTTACGTTCTGTAAATATTTTAGAAAGATCCACAAGAAGCCCTGTACGGTTATTTGCATAAACCTGAATCTCAGCCATATACTTCTCTTTTTCCTTGGTATCAGGCTGCTGCCACTCTGCCTCAATCAGTCGTGTCCTGTCTGTCTCAGACATATTCAGCACATTGACGCAATCTGTACGATGGATTGTGATTCCACGTCCTCTTGTAACAAAGCCTACAATCTCATCACCCGGGATTGGATTACAACACTTGGAAAAACGGACTGCCACATCATGGATTCCTTTTACCACAATTCCACTCTTGCTCTTGGCAATGTGAAGCTTCTCCTGTGTCTCAGAAGCAGCCTCAAGAACCTGCTCATCTGTTAGATTCTTCTTATTTTCCTTATCATAAGCCTCTACCAGCTTATTGAAAACCTGACCTTCTTTCAATCCGCCATGACCAATTGCAGCAAGTACTGAATCCCAGTCCCTGAAACCATATTTACGCAAAACGGCCTCCAGATACTGGGTTTTTGTATAATTTGTGATCTTAAACCCCTTTGCACGCGCATACTGCGCAAGCATCTCCTTGCCCTTAAGGATATTATCTTCTTTTAATTCCTTCTTGAACCACTGGTTAATCTTGTTCTTTGCCTGAGTACTCTTAACCAGTTTCAGCCAGTCGCGGCTTGGTCCCTGAGAGTTCTGGGAAGTAATGATCTCAATACGGTCGCCGTTTTTGATCTCATATTCAATCGGAACCAGCTTACCGTTAACTCTGGCACCTACCATCTTATTTCCGACTGCACTGTGAACACTGTATGCAAAATCCACCGGTGTAGAACCGCTTGGAAGTGTTTTAACATCTCCCTGTGGAGTGAAACAGTAAACACTGTCCGCAAAAAGATCCAGGTCATTCTTCAGAAGACTCATGAATTCTTTGTTATCAGACATGTCTCTCTGCCATTCCAGAATCTGACGCAGCCAGTTCAGTTTCTCTTCCTCACTCTTACCTACAGGAGCCTTTCCGTCAGACGACTCTTTATATTTCCAGTGTGCAGCAATACCATATTCTGCAGTTCTGTGCATTTCATAAGTACGGATCTGGATTTCAAAGGGCTGTCCGTTAGGTCCGATCAATGTGGTATGCAATGACTGATACATATTGGGTTTCGGCATGGCAATATAATCTTTAAACCGTCCCGGAATCGGCTTATACATCTCATGGATCACACCAAGGGCAGCATAACAATCCTTCACTGTATCTACAAGAATACGGACAGCAAATAAATCATAAATCTGATCAATAGTCTTATCCTGATTTACCATCTTCTTGTAGATACTGAAAAAGTGTTTTACACGTCCGTCCACCTGCGCCTTAATATTGGCATCATCCATATGTTTCTTAACTTCTTTTACAATCGCACCTACAAACTGTTCTCTCTCGCTTTTACGCAGGGCAACCTTATGCACCAGGTCATAATATACATCCGGCTTAAGGTATTTCAGCGACAGGTCATCCAGCTCTACCTTTATCTTGGAAATACCCAGACGCATGGCAATAGGAGCATAAATATCCATGGTCTCTCTGGCCTTTTCCTGCTGCTTTTCAGGACGCATATACTGTAAGGTACGCATATTATGAAGACGGTCTGCAAGCTTGATCAGAATAACTCTGATATCCTTAGCCATGGCAAGAAACATCTTTCTGAGGTTCTCTGCCTGAACTTCTACTTTATCCGCAGAATAAGATAACTGTCCCAGCTTGGTAACACCATCCACAAGAAGTGCAACCTCTGAACCAAATTCCTTCTCAACTTCCTCATAGGTCATCCAGGTATCTTCAACTGCATCATGAAGAAGACCTGCAACTATCGTTTCTTTGTCAAGTTCCAGATCTGCCAGAATGATGGCAACACACAAAGGATGAATGATATATGGCTCTCCAGACTTTCTCTTCTGTCCTTCATGAGCTTCACTTGCAACCTTATATGCCTTCTCTATCATGGAAATATCTGTTGATGGATGATACTTCAGAACACTGTTTATCAGTTCTTTATAAAGCACCTCCGGACTTGTAAAATCATGCATGGTCTTTACTGCCGCATCTGCTCTCTTTACAGATTCCAGCTTCTCTTTTTCAACCTGCATTTCATCTTTTTTTGCTTCTGTACTTTTTGTTATCTCTGTCATATGCTCCCACCTGCCTGTCCTGCACAATCAGCTGTGCTTATTTACCATCATAACAAATTACGGACGCTACATCATACCCATTCAGTCTTTCGCGTCCCTTTAAACCTGCAAGTTCCATGAGAAATACAACCTTGACAACCTCACCGCCAAGCTGTTCCACCAGCTTGATCGCTGCTTCGATCGTACCGCCTGTTGCGATCAGATCATCAACGATAACCACTTTCTGACCTGGTTTTATGGAATCTTTATGCATTTCAATCTCTGCACTGCCATATTCCAGATCATAGCTTACAGATACTGTTTCGCGGGGAAGTTTGCCTTTTTTACGAATCGGTACAAATGGTTTATGAAGATTATATGCGATCGGTACACCAAAGATAAAGCCTCTGGACTCTGTTCCTGCAATCACGTCCACATCTATATCCTTAAGACAGTCCTGCATGGAGTCGATTGCCAACTGCAGGCCATCCGCGTCCTGCAGAACACTTGTAATATCTCTGAAAATAATCCCCGGTTCAGGAAAATCCGGTATACTTAATACATAATCTTCAATTTTCTTCATTTTATTTCTCCTCCAGTGTGTGTTATATTGCTGTTCGCTCATAAATATTCTATAGTATATCACCTTTTTATTTCAGAATCAAGTTACTGTTAAGCCCTGACATTTGTATTGTCAAGCTTACATTACTGTTCACACCGTTCTCAGTAACAAGTCTGCTGACGGATACGAAACAAGTGGTAATATTAACAGTAATTTTGAATAATGATCTGAAGGCTCTCTCGTCCCCTGAATCTGTTGATCTCCGGATAATAAGTAACAGAAATACTGTCTTTTTCCCTGATAAAGTTCACAAAATCCTCTGCTTCTCCGAAATAAATGCCTTCCACTGAAATCCCCTGCGGATCGAGAAGTTTTAATTTTACTACATTTTTATTTTTCCCGATAATACTGTGATCAAGCACTCTGAGCTTTTTCTGCGCAAAGACCGGTTTTGTATTCCCTTTTCCAAAGGGTTCCAGAAGCGAAATCTGTTCTACCAGTTCTTTTGTAATATAAGACACAGGCATCGGCACATCAATCACGATCTTAGGACGCAATTCTTCGTCCGTCAACGTACAGTTTACATTGAGACGTCTCCGGAATTCTTCTATATTTTTTTCTTCTATAGAAAGACCTGCTGCCATCGGATGACCTCCAAACTGTATCATCAGGTCTGCACATTTTACCAGTTCTTCATACATAGAGTAACTTTCTATTGATCTTCCGCTTCCTTTTGCACTTGTCTCACCGCCCGTCAATACAAAGGCAGGCCTGTGATATTTTTCCCTGATCCTGCCTGCTATAATACCGGCAAGACTTTCATGACAATCCGGAAGATAAACTACCAGTACTCTGTCATTTTTCAGCTCTGTAGTCTCTATGATCCGGATTGCCTCTTCTTTTCCTTTCTCAGTGAGAGCTTTTCGGCTCTGATTAAGAGCTGTAAGATCTCCGGCAAGCCTTGCTGCTTCTTCCTTTGTTTTTGCATTGAGAAGTGCAAGAGAACGGGCAGCTGTATCCAGTCTGCCACTGGCATTGATACATGGTCCCAGCACAAATCCGATATGATAAGCTGTGATTTTAGCATCTTCCAGAGAATTTGCTCGGATCAGTTCCTGCAATCCTTGATTTTTGGTATTTTTCAGACGGCACAGCCCTTCTTTTACCAGAATCCTGTTCTCTCCCTGAAGATCCATAACATCTCCTACTGTTGCAATAGCCGCCAGTTCATAATAATCTTCCAGCTCCTCTGCCGGAACACCAAATCTCTCGTAAAGTGCTGCAATATATTTAAAGGCCACCACTGCCCCACACAGGTTTTTATTCGGGTATGGACAATCATATTGTTTCGGATTCAAAATCGCATCTGCCGGAGGAAGCACCATCTGGCGTTCTCCCTTTTCCTCCCTGTAAGGAACCTCATGATGATCTGTAATAATCACTGTCATTCCCTTATCCTTTGCCATCTGGATTTCAGCAGCCGCAGCAATTCCATTATCACAGGTCACGATCGTATCGATCCGGTCCGTTTCCGCTCTTTCTATAAGATGTGCATGAATCCCATATCCGTCTGCAACTCTGTCCGGAATATAAGTATCCACATCTGCTCCGATCCTCGCAAGGCCTTTCATTAAAATGTATGTAGAGGTCACACCATCAATATCATAATCACCAATAATACGGACTTTTGCTTTCTGCGATATTTTTTTCTCCAGGATATCTACAGCTTTTTCCATATCCTTCATCAGCCAGGGAGAAGGAAGCTCTTGTACTGTTCCTGACAGATACTCTCTTATCTTATCTTCTCCGATTACATCTCTGTTCCTGATCAGTCTCGCAATCACCGGATCAATATGAAACTGTTGACCGATCTGGTTAAAATCTGCTCTTTTTGCTGCTATTACCCATTTCTCCATATATTTTCTCTCCTCATAAAAATATCCCGGAGTTTTACCCCGGGATATTTCTGTCTGCCTGTTTTTCAGACAATTATTGTTTTATTCAGCATCATCATTCTGCTGTTTTTTAGCTGCTTCTTCGGCAGCCAGACGTTCAGCTACTCTTTTTCTGTTTTTCTTCTTTGGCTGAGTCGGATCTTTCTGTGATACATCACGTGCTTTCTTCGGCTTTGAAGAGGACTTTGCAGATGCGGAAGCTGCAGCAATTGCCGGCTGTCCTTTTCCTGCAAATTTCTTTTTCATCACATACCACAACGCACCTGTAATACATACAGAAGAATATGCACCGACAAGAACACCAACCATCAGAGGTGCTGCAAATTCACGGATAGAAGAAACACCCATGATATAAAGAACAGCTACCATAACAAAAGTTGTAAAAGAGGTATAAATACTTCTTGTAAGAGTCTGAGTGATACTTGTGTTTACAATTTCTGCCAGTTTTTCTCTGGAACCACTGTGAAGGTTCTCACGTATACGGTCAAAAATAACGATTGTAGCATTGATAGAATAACCTACGATCGTAAGCATGCAGGCAATAAATGTATTACCGACAGATACTCTGGCAATAGCATAGAATGCAAGTACAACCAGAACATCATGCAGAAGCGCCAATACCGCACTGCTTGCAAAACGGATGTCTTTAAATCTGAACCAGATATAAAGAAGCATACAGATTGTAGCTACTATAACGGCTACGATCGCATCACGACGCATTTCACTACTTACTGTAGAAGAAATACTTTCTGTGGAAATCGTGCTGTCATCTACACCAAATTTCTCAACCAGTGCACTCTGCAGAGCTTCACGTTCGCTCTGATTCAGAGAACGTGTCTTGATCACAACCTGATTTGTTCCGACTACCTTTGTAGGCTGAACATTTTTATCTCCTGTCACCTCTTCTACAACAGGAGTTACTTCAGAATCAATGGTCTTAATATCCATATCTTCATTAAATGTAACAGTTGTAGAAGTACCGCCTGAGAACTCAAGGCTGTAATTTAACGCTTTGTTTCCTGCATGCGAATTAGCAAACATCGCTGCCGGACCGCAGAGGATCAGGATAATGGAAATAGCAAAAAATACTTTCTTCTTTCCAAGGAAATCAACTGCCTTACGTTCTTTTGCAGATCCGTAGAATTTCGGATCACGTACACCAACTGCATAAAGTGCATTTACAATCAGTCTGGATACAACCAGTGCTGTAAACATGGAGATCACGATACCAAGGGCAAGTGTATAAGCAAATCCCTTAACAGTACCTGAACCAAGCCACATCAGCACAAAGGCTGCGATCAGCGTTGTAATATTTCCATCAAAGATTGCAGAGAAAGCTTTGCTGAAACCGGACTTAATAGAATTCCTTACTGAAACTCCTGCACCAATTTCCTCTCTGATTCGGGCATAAATAATAACATTGGCATCCACCGCCATACCGATACCAAGGATAATACCCGCAATACCCGGAAGAGTAAGAGTAATATCAAAGGCATTCAGCGTGATCAGCATTAATGATGTATAAAGAATCAGTGCGATACCTGCAACTACACCAGGTACGCGGTATGCAATGATCATAAAGATAATAACGATGATCAGACCGATCGCACCTGCAAGAACACTTGTAGAGATTGCTTCTTCACCAAGCTGTGCAGCTACAACACTGGAACGAAGTTCTTCCAGTTCCAGTCCCAGAGAACCGATACGGATATAAGAAGCAAGGTTCTGTGCTTCTTCCAGGTCAGACATTCCGCTGATCTGTGCTTTTCCGCCGGAAATCTCTTCATTTACATTCGGAGCACTGATAATGTTATTGTCATAGACGATAGCGATCTGCTTGCCTACATTATTCTTTGTAGCTTCTGCAAATTTTGTTTTACCACTGTTTTCTCCATCAGAAGTAAGAGTAAGACTTACCACATATTCCTTTGCACTTGTGTTCTGATTCTGGATCGCACCACCCTGGGCATCTGCTACATCAGAACCTTCCAGAACAACACTTCCGGATTCCTTGATCTCATCCATAGTTCTGGAGAGAACATATCCATCCTGTCCTGTAGTAAAGTTCTGGTTTCCGTCAGCATCTTCTTTTGTGATGAAATACAGGGAACCTGGTTTACCCAGATCATTCAGAATAGTATCTGCATCTGTAACACCAGGAATTTCAACTGTAATACGGTCTGATCCTTCCTGGTATACCTGAGCCTCAGTACTGTACTGCTCTACACGCTTCTGAAGCTTGTAGATCGTATCTGACATCTCTTCGCTTGTCGGATTGCTCTCCTTAGCCTGGTAGGTAATGCTGACACCACCGGCAAGATCAAGACCCGTGTTGATATGTTTTGCTGCACCGGTTCCGGTAGGACCGATACCTACGGCTGCAGTAAAGCAAAAGAACACAGTCAGGATCAGTGTCAGAAGCAGCACTACGATTCCTTTACTTTTCTTCATAGTTCTTTTCCCTTCTTGATTTTTTGTCCGCGGTCATGTTCATCCGCCTGCCAGCCATTTTCTGTTATGATAACAGCCGACGGCGGTATCAGTCAGACAGATTACTGCCCACTAATCACATGCCAGTGCGGCTTTTATCATGATGGCGCACTCCACACGTTTTCTCTGGAGTTCGCATCCGATTTCATAATTGCCTTTGATATCTCCCTGGAAATGGAATGCATTTGCCGCACATCCGCCACTACAGTAGAAACGTGCGAAGCAGTCTTTGCAGTCTTTCTTTGTGTAAACGTTGCATCCGCCGAATTCCTTCTGGATTTCCGGCTTTGTGATGCCTTCGTCTACATTTCCCATGAGATACTGTTCTTCACCAACAAACTGGTGACATGGGTAAAAATCACCCCAGGGTGTTACAGCCAGGTACTCTGTTCCTGAACCGCAGCCTGACAGTCTCTTGTATACGCAAGGGCCACCTGTAAGGTCGATCATAAAATGGAAGAAGTTAAATCCTTTTCCCTCTTTCTCTCTTTTAATCATTTCTTTTGCAAGAGTATCATACTCTTCCATGATCTGGGGGATATCCTCCTCGCGGATCGCATATTCCTCCGTATCAGCCGCAACTACAGGCTCTACAGAAATCTGTTTGAATCCAAGATCTGCCAGATGAAGCACATCCTTGGAGAAATCAAGATTATGGTGAGTAAAAGTACCTCTTACATAATACTTGTCCTGATTTCTGGATTCTGCAAACTTCTGGAACTTCGGCATGATCAGGTCATAGCTTCCTGCACCTTTTCTGAATGGACGCATGTAGTTATGTACTTCCTTACGTCCGTCCACACTGAGTACAACGTTGCCCATCTCTTTATTGCAGAATTCCATTACTTCATCATTCAGAAGAACTCCGTTTGTTGTTAAAGTGAAACGGAATTTCTTATTGTGAAGCTTTTCCTGCTCTCTGCCATATTTTACCAGATCTTTTACAACCTGCCAGTTCATCAGCGGCTCGCCGCCAAAGAAATCTACTTCCAGGTTTTTCCTGGAACCGGAGTTCGCGATCAGGAAATCAAGAGCTTTTTTGCCGACTTCATAGGACATAAGAGCTCTTCTGCCATGATATTCGCCTTCTTCGGCAAAACAATAACGGCAGGCCAGATTGCAGTCATGAGCAATGTGCAGGCACAATGCTTTTACAACGGTCTGCCGGTTATTTGAAAATTCTTCAATTACATTCTCATAAACATCTTTTGTAAAAAGCATTCCATCTTCTTTCAGCTTATTACATTCTCTTACAGATGTCTCAATATCTTCTCTGTTATACTTGTTTTCCAGTTTCTCTGCAATAGCTTCTGTGCCAAGGCCCTCTTCCAGATATGGAAGAACCTCATATGTAACCTCATCTACCAGATGGATGCATCCACTGTTGATATCCAGTACAATATTAAAGCCATTGCTTTTATAACGGTGAATCAGACTCATTTTACTAAAATCCTTTCTAAGCGTAAGATAAGCAGCGGAATAAAAGTTCCGCTGCTTATCTCATTTCTCCATAGCTGATCTTATTTCTGCTCGCAGCTCTGGTTTCCTACTGTACAGGAAGTTTTACATGCGGACTGGCAGGAAGTCTGGCACTCGCCACATCCACCTTTTTTTACAGTGTTCTGTAAATTCTTTGTATTCAGGGTTTTGATATGTTCCATAACTCTATCCTCCTTATGTAATTATATTCTTGGCATAGTATATCATATATCTTTTCATTTTAAAAGCTTTTTTTTACGACAGCATTCCACCCAGTGTTCCGCCGCCTGTGCACATAAAAAATGTTGTAACTGCATGAGCTGCACTCATATCCCAGCCGCCTTTTGCCATAATAGAGACAGTCAACAGTAATACATAGTAAGCCAGACCTGTGATAACACCCCACAGATATTTGTCTTTACGCACAATTTTGCCGGCCATAAAGCCTCCCATGAAACATGCAAGTACATAAATTATAATAATACCCGCATCTACAGCTGTTTCTCCCAGATCAAAAGCAAACAGTACCAGGGCCAAAAGCAGTAATGCCACTCCTGTTAATGCATATGCAAATAATAGTGATTTCAAAATTGCTCTGACTTTCATTGCTTCCCCTCCTGTTAAACTATATGGGGGAGGAATCAGTGTTATTCTTTTATTTCTTTCTCTTTTTTATAAATACAGCCACACCGGCGATCACTGCAGCTGCCACAAACAGTATCACAAACGGCATAATTGATGTTGTATCTCCGGTATTTACTGTATTGTTATTTTTCACAGCTTTATTTTCCGTTGAATTATCATTCTGATCAGAAGAAGAACCATTATTGCTGTCAGAACTGTCATTCACAGATACTGTATTGTTCTTTCCGGAATCAGAGCTCTTACTGTCGGAGGAAGCCGGTGCAGGAGTTACCGCATCTGTGTCGTCCATATCATTCCCTGCATCAGGTCCTACTAATTGTCTGCTTCCTGCAATTCCAAATGGACTGAAAGAATGTGTGCTGAATACCATAATACCATTCTCTACACTCGGAATAATCGTCTCAGTTGCCCCGTTATCCAGGAGATGTTCGATAGTATACTGATATCCGGATTTTACCGGCACAGTGACACTGATATAATCTCCATTAGGGATCTCATATTCTGTATTATTCTTAAGATCCCAGAGTTCAAATTCATAAGACTGGAAAATCATTGCATCTGATTCATTGGTAAACTGATAGCTGTCACCGCTTGAAACTCTGAACTGTACATACCATGGAAGATTAACTCCGCTTACTGTAATACCGTCGCAGGTATGATTAAGTGCGGCCCTCTCTTCTTTTTCTTCATCAGAAAGAGAATCCTCTGCATCTGTAGGACGGTCATCCTTATCGTCCGGCAGAACAGGATTATCAAAGATATTATCACCTGCGCCATCTTCATCATCTTTCTTCGTATCTTCTTTATCCTGTGTCATATCATCTGCAGGTTCCAGCTTACCGGTAGTTTCTGTATCTTTATCCGTCTTATCTGCATTGCTGTTATTATCTTTGTTGTTTTTATTATCTGTTTTATCTTCTTCAATCTTATTCTCTTCATTGTCTGTATCAGTTTTATTATCCTGATCTGATTTACTTTCCTTATCTTCTTTATTGTCTGTATCAGCGTTTTCATCTGCGGCAGGTTTTTCTGACGAAATTTCAGGCGTTTCTGTTGGATCTGCATTTTCTGTTGGATCTGTTTTACCTGAGCCTTCTGTCTTATCAACATTATCACCATCCGTAATACTGTTCACTATTACATTGATGTAACCGACAACCGCGCCGCTCTCCGGATCCCATCCATCCACATGGCTTAAATCCTGCCCTTCTGCCGGTATAAGAAGTACCTCACAGCTCTGTACACGCTGTGCAGGAACGAAACTTCCATCTGCCCATTCAAAAGTTCCATATTCCGTTGCCGGAAGTTCTACATCCGCAAGTTCTACAGGCTTATCAAGCGTGATGTTGTCCGGGATCAGAGAAGACACAGTATTCTCCTGTGACTCAGCCGCACTGACCTGTCTTGTTACACCCGGTATATTATTTCCTGCAACCAAAGCCGCTGTTAAAGCCGCTGCCGCAAAAATACCCGTTCCTTTTAATTTATTTTTTCTTATTCTATTTATATTATTGGACATATCGCACCTCTATATTTATATTCGATTCTTATGTTTCCTGATAATCATTTTTTTACTTTCAGCCAAATATCAGTTCTCTTTTACGTAATACAATAATATTACATATCTGTATATTATCAAACTTTTATCATTTTGTAAATATTCTGTAATGTTTTTTTTCATTTTAATCGAGTGAATTATAACACAAATCTTACTTTTTCGACAGTCCTCTTTTAAATTTTTTTATACTATCTTTGAACCAAAAGCTTTTTCTTGATTTTTTATATGAAATCATGTATATTTTGCTTAAATGTTTTATGATATGATTCAATCAATAAAGATAATCAAAAGGAGTGAATAAATCTTGGATTCAAGTATTGCCTTTCAGGCGGTGGCGATTCTGATACTGATCGCACTTTCTTCATTTTTTTCTTCTGCGGAAACCGCTATGACAACCGTAAATAAGATTCGGATACAGTCTCTTGCCGAGCAAGGCAACAAACGTGCTGTTATTCTGGAAAAAATAATTTCCAATTCCCCAAAGATGCTCAGTACCGTATTAATCGGAAACAACATTGTAAATATGTCTGTTTCTTCTCTCATGACTACACTCACCATAAAGATTCTGGGAAACGCATATGTAGGAATCACAACCGGCATCCTGACTCTGCTGATTCTCATTTTCGGTGAGATAACCCCCAAAAACCTGGCAACAATCCATGCAGAGAAATTGTCCCTGGCCTATTCAAGAATAATATACGGACTTATGATTCTCCTTACTCCCGTTGTTTTCATTGTAAATAAAATAACAGAAGGTGTACTGGTCATTCTGCATGTTAACCCGGACGAAAAGGCAAATGCCATGACTGAACATGAACTGCGTACCCTCGTCAATGTAGGTGAAAAAGACGGCGTCATTGAAAACGAAGAAAAACAGATGATCTACAATGTGTTTGATTTTGGCGATTCAACTGCAAAAGATGTCATGATTCCCAGAATCGACATGACCTTTATAGATATCAATTTTTCCTATGATGAACTTATGGCGGTCTTCAGTGAAGATATGCATACCCGTTTTCCGGTTTATGAGGACAACACTGATAACGTAATCGGTATTATCAATATGAAAGATCTTCTTGTTTATCCAAAGGACAAACCTTTTTCAATCCGCAACATCCTGCGTGAGCCTTATTTTACCTATGAATACAAAGCTACAGCAGACCTGATGATCGAAATGCGTAAAGCATCCGTCAATCTGGCAATCGTTCTGGACGAATACGGTGCCACAGCCGGTCTGGTCACATTGGAAGACCTGTTGGAAGAGATCGTAGGTGAGATTCGCGACGAATACGATGAGGATGAAGTCGAAGATATTAAAGAAATCCAGCCTGAAAGAGAATATGTTATTCAGGGTTCTGCCAAGCTGGATGATATCAACGAAGCCCTCCATATTAATCTGGAATCTGAAGATTATGATTCTATTGGCGGATATTATTGAACAGCTTGACTGCCTTCCCAAAGAGGGTCAGTCTGTCACACTTGAAAGTGGCATCCGCCTGGTTGTTGACCGTCTGGACAAAAACAGAATCGAACTTGTCCACATCTGGCTTCCCGAGAAGAAAACCGAAACAGAAGAACAGCCGTAACTGTCATCTCTCCAGCATCAGTGAAAATTGTTTCACGATTCTGGAGAGTTCTCCTGTAACCGCATCAATTCCTTCTTCGTTCTTTCTCCAGTTTTCTCTGGTAATTCCATCTGCATTCACAGGCACCACATAAAATTCTGTTTTCGGATACAAGAGCTGATAATACATCAGACATCTTCTTGCATGGTAAGATTTGCAGCACAAAATCGCTCTTTCTATTTCCAGTTCTGCATGATCTGTCACCTGTCTGGAATAAATTGCGTTCTCATAAGTAAAGGTTGCCTGGTCTTCTTTCAGGATTTTCTGATCCGGAACTCCGTTTTTTATAAGAACATCCCTGAGAAATTCCCATTCTGTTCCATATTCCTTATTATATACATTGCTTTTTTCAAGAACGCCTGAAAACTTTCCATTTACTACGCTGTATTTTCCACTGGGCAGAATCCAGTCCGCCATCCCTTTCTTAAACAATTCTGCTGCTTTTTCCGCCATCTGCGGATAACCATTTCCAGGGACAAAAATAATATCAGATTTTTCCGGCTTGTTTTCTGCAAAAATAAACTCTTCTGAACTTTTTAAAAATTTTTCATATACGTCATTCATCATTACTAACTCCTCGTTATCTGTTTTTTCTACAGCACCTCTCAAATAATGCGTTTGTAACAGTTCAACAAAATTTCACGCTCTGATGAACCGGAACAATATGCATTATTTACGAAGATTTCTATGGAATTTCTATAGATAGATACAGTGTACCATATTTTTTCTATTAACGTACAACCAAGTTAATTCTTAAAACTATATCCCCCACTGCTTATGTTACTGTTCACAGCAACACGCTTCGCGATGCACAGACTTCCAATATTTCCAGAAGGCTATTTTGTCACAATAACCGTACTGTAACCATCATCCCTCAGTCTCTGCTCCATATTTACTGCATTACCAATCTGCTGATAGGCACCTGTCTGAACTTTATACAATCCGTTTTCATGTAACATAAAAGAGGGATAACCTTTTTCCAGTAACTGATATAACATACGGTCCGCATTCTCTTTTTTTCTGAACGCTCCAGTCTGCACTCTGTAATAAAGCGGTTCCTGCACTGTTTCCTCATCCAGGCTTCCAAGAATCGCATCTGCAATTCCCTGAGCTATATCGCTAAACTTGTTATCAAACAGTTTATTATCTTCTTCGGAATTGATAAATCCGGTTTCTATTAAAAGAGCCGGCATCCTGGTTCGTCTGAGGACCACAAGTCCCGGCCGCTCTTTTACACCGATTTCGCGGAATCCCACTTCTCCCAGAGCTCCCAGAATATTCTCAGCCATCTGATATTTAATCCCGCTTTTATCATAAATCAAAACTTCCGCTCCATTATACTGATTTTCCTTTGGGCTGCTGTTTCGATGAAATGAAATAAAGTAATCTACTCCTGCCTGATTTGCAAGCTGTGCCTTCTCAAAAGGTGTCTGATATACATCACCGGTACGGGTATAAGAGATGTCAATCCCTTTATTTTTTAAAATCTCACCTACCGCAAGAGCAAGTTTAAGATTGTCATTCTTTTCCTGTCTTCCCTTATATACGGCTCCCGGATCCTGACCTCCATGTCCGGCATCCAGCATGATCGAATATGCCATGACGACACTCTGCTTTCTTCATATACTCTTTATACTATATGAATTAAAAATATAATTGTGCAGGTCGCTTGACTTTTTCACACTAAAGCGTTATACTTTAAAACGTCATAGTCGAATAGCCCGATGACATTATCCGAATCATTTACCAGTACTGCTTTCCCTGCAGAAAATCATTCGGATTCAGGTAAGTTTTATATTATTAAATAATAAACGCAATTCTTACCTGACTTAATTTAAACATTATATTAGGAGGATATATCATTATGAAAAGAAAAGCATTAGCAATCACTCTTGCAGCAGCCATGGCTATGGGAACCTGCGCAGTAACAGCAAGTGCTGCTGACGGAGACAAATATACAATCGGTATCTGTCAGCTTGTGCAGCACGAAGCTCTCGACGCTGCGACACAGGGATTCAAGGATGAAGTCACCAAAGAACTGGGAGAAGACGCAGTTACCTTTGACGAGCAGAACGCACAGGGAGATTCCAACACCTGTTCTACAATCATTAACAGCTTCGTTTCCAATAATGTTGACCTGATTCTTGCAAATGCAACTCCTGCTCTTCAGGCAGCTGCAGCAGGAACAAGCGATATTCCGATTCTTGGTACTTCTGTTACTGAATACGGTGTTGCACTTGGACTGGATGATTTCGACGGGACTGTGGGCGGAAATATTTCCGGAACTGCAGACCTTGCTCCCCTTGATCAGCAGGCAGCAATGCTCAATGAACTTTTCCCGGATGCAAAAAATGTAGGTCTTCTCTACTGTTCTGCCGAAGCAAACTCTCAGTATCAGGTAGATACAGTAAAAGCTGAACTTGAAAAACTCGGATATACATGTGAATATTATGCATTCTCTGACTCTAATGATCTCTCTTCTGTTGCTACAACAGCAACTGACGCAAGTGATGTAATTTATGTACCGACAGATAATACAGTTGCTTCCAACACAGAGATCATCAACAACATCTGCCTTCCGGCAAAAGTTCCGGTAATCACAGGCGAAGAAGGTATCTGCAGCGGATGCGGTGTTGCGACACTTTCCATCAGCTATTATGACCTTGGTGTTACAACCGGTAAGATGGCTGTTAAGATTTTAAAGGACGGTGAAGATATTTCCACAATGCCGATCGAATATGCACCAAACTTCACAAAAGAATATAACAAAGATATCTGCGAAGAGCTGGGCATCGAAGTTCCGGACGATTATGTTGCAATCGGCGAGGCTGCTGAAGACACAGAAGAGGCTTCTGATGATGCAACGGCAGCAGACGAATCTTCTGATGAAACAACAGAAGATAATGCAACTGAAGAAGCTGCCAAATAAATCCGGGCAGACAGTTGAAAAATACTCACACCAACAGGATTTTAAATAACAGCTTATCAAACAGTTATAAAAAATTCAATTTATATGCGATCAGCGGGAAAGGTTTGACGCCTCTCTCGCTTTTCGCATCTCAACAGGAGGAAATTACAAATGCAAATTATAACATTAATCACTGCACTTCCGGGTGCAGTAGCTCAGGGTCTGATCTGGGGAATTATGGCAATCGGTGTTTATATCACTTTCCGTATTCTTGATATTGCAGACCTTACAGTTGATGGCACTATGTGCACCGGTGGTGCAGTGTGTATTATGATGATGCTTTCCGGTCATAATGTCTGGATTTCTATGTTGGCCGCTACTCTCGCCGGAATGCTGGCAGGCCTTGTAACCGGAATTTTTCACACCTTTATGGGAATTCCCGCAATCCTTGCCGGAATCCTGACACAGTTATCTCTGTATTCCGTAAACCTGAAAATCATGGGAAAAGCAAATCAGGCAATCAACGTTGATAAATATAATCTTCTGGTTTCCCTGCGACATATAAAAAATGCATCTCTTTCCAAAAACACAATTTTTATTGTAGCAGTTATGTGTATTCTCCTGATTGCCATTCTCTACTGGTTTTTTGGAACAGAGCTTGGCTGTTCCCTTCGCGCAACCGGATGTAACCCAAATATGTCACGCGCCCAGGGTATCAACACAAACATGAATAAAGTTCTCGGACTTATGATTTCCAACGGTCTGGTAGGACTTTCCAGTGCACTCCTTACACAGTATCAGGGATTTGCAGATGTCAACATGGGACGTGGTTCCATCGTTATCGGTCTGGCAGCAGTTATTATTGGCGAGGCAATCTTTGGACGTATTTTCCGCAACTTTGCCCTTCGCTTGTTAGCAGTTATCTTCGGTTCCATTCTGTATTATCTGGTACTTCAGATTGTTATCTGGATGGGTATCGACACTGACCTGCTGAAGATGCTGTCCGCAATCGTAGTTGCTCTCTTCCTTGCATTCCCATACTGGAAAGGCAAATACTTTAATAAACCAGCCAAAAGGGGAGGTAAATAAAAATGCTTGAACTTAAAAATATCTATAAAACCTTTAATCCCGGAACCATTAATGAGAAACGTGCATTAAATGGTCTGAACCTGAAGCTGAACGAAGGCGATTTTGTAACTGTTATCGGAGGAAACGGCGCCGGCAAATCTACTATGCTAAATGCTGTTGCAGGAACCTGGCCGGTTGATGAAGGACAGATCCTTATCGACAATATTGATGTTACAAAACTTTCTGAACATAAACGTGCTACATACCTTGGACGTGTGTTTCAGGATCCAATGACAGGAACCGCTGCAACAATGGGTATCGAAGAAAACCTTGCACTTGCAAAACGCCGCGGAAAATCCCGTCTTCTCCGCTCCGGAATCACTAAAGCAGAGCGCGAAGAATACAAAGAGCTCCTGAAAATTCTTGGTCTTGGTCTGGAAGACAGACTGACTTCTAAAGTAGGACTTCTCTCGGGTGGTCAGAGACAGGCTCTTACTCTTCTGATGGCAACGCTTCAGAAACCAAAGCTTCTGCTTCTGGATGAACATACCGCAGCTCTTGATCCAAAAACAGCTGCCAAAGTTCTGGAAATTACAGATATGATCGTAAACCGCGATCACCTTACGACATTGATGATCACTCACAACATGAAGGACGCTATTGCACATGGCAATCGTCTGATCATGATGATGGAAGGAAAAATCATTCTGGATATCCAGGGAGAAGAAAAGAAAAAACTGACAGTTAAAAACCTTCTGGATCAGTTTGAAAAAGCAAGCGGAGAAGAGTTCAGTAATGACTCTGCACTGCTCGGATAACCGTATAAATTACTCATAACGTTTCTAAATATCCTTTATATGAGAGTACTTTTTTATGGAGTACTCTCATATTTTTATTTCTCATCTTTTTCCAGCGGAGTTACACAGCTAAATTTATGTGTTTCCCTATTGTACTGGTAGATTCTCGACGTCAGATAGTCCTCTTTCGGTGTAGCCTCCCTGATCGTATCCCGCAAAACACACTGCAAATCTTCAGGTTCTACAAATTTATCATTATGGATCATTACCTCATGTACACTGGTAAACACCATATAGAAATCGGAATCCAGCATATATGCCAATTGTTCTGCCACTCCCGGCAGGAACACTGCAACTGCACCATTTGTTTTCTTCGTTGTACTGAGACAATTTCCCATTGCATCTTTCTTCAATTCACACTTATCACCCAGATTCATAAAACTTTCACCTTCATATTCCGGATTAAAAATCATCTGTTCCCATCTGTAAATTCTGGGCGGACTCATAAAATACGTATTGAGAATCGCCTCCTGAAACACCTCATCACATTCTTTTCCCCACTGCTCCAGCATTCCCTGCCGAATTTTTGTACTTGTCACACATCCTTCATATTCCGTAACTTTCATATAAAGCACAAGTGCAATATCACCAAGAGTTTTATACACCGCATCCTGAAGATCCGCGGAATATTTATCTGCATTCAGCAATCTTATAAACAGGCGGGGTTTTGTCTTCTCATAATCCCTGATCACTCTTGTTTTCTCATAAATATCCGCCTTTTTTATCCGATTCAGATCATCTGTGATTTCTTTTATAATTTCCTCAAACGGACTGCCATTCTGATAAGATTTAAAAAGTTCCTGTGTATAAAGTCCACAGACCTCCCAGGCATCATCATGCTCTGCAAACTTCACCAGCAGTCTGTCTCCTACAGGCGCAAACCTCCCGCCTTCTTTCTCAAAAGAAATATTTTCCCTCGGAATCCCTGTAGCCTCGTAAATACCAATCTCCAGTTTCTCTACGAATGTTTCATAGTCTTTCTGCATATTCAGTTCCTTTCTTGCTTTGAAAATAATACGGGCAGGATGCCCTGATTTGAATGTTGACTTTCCGTTTTCGGAAAAAAGAAAATAAGGGAGCGAAAGCCCCCTTAAGAGTCGCTGTAGACATAGTATAAAATAGCCACAGCTATTTGTAAAGTAAATTTCATCGACAATATTTATTACAGTTTCTTTTTATCTTTCAGATATTCCAGAAAAGCCTCACAGCCCTCCACCACATCCGAATATGTGACATCAAATCCACCTGTATACCATGGATCTGCGATATCCCTCGGATCATCACTGTAATCCAGAAGAAGTTTAACCTTGTCCTCTGAATCTGATTTCAATATTCTTAACATATTCTTCAGATTCCAGTGGTCCATACCGAGAATATAATCATATTTATCATAATCTGCCTTCGTTAGTTGAACTGCGCGCTTACCCTTACAATCAATCCCATGCTTAGCAAGCTCCTCTCGCGCCGGAGGATATACCGGATTCCCGATTCCATTCCATATCTCCTCAGTGCTGGTTGCAGCAGATGCGATATAAAATCGGTCTGAAAGACCTTGTTTAGAAACCATGTCTTTAAAAATGAATTCTGCCATTGGTGAGCGGCAGATGTTGCCGTGGCAGATGAAAAGTACTTTAATCATAGTTTTGTTTCTCCTTCTTTTGCCCCGGAATGCCCTGTTTTGCAAGGGGTTATGGGGTTATGGTAAAATGCTCTGAAATTACAGATTGTGGCAAAACAGAGCAGAATTGAGCATGTTGTTACTACTTGTTAGTAGTAAAATTAGTAGTAAAAGGAAAATGTTTACTACTAAGGGTTTTTATTTTATTTTCCAAGACGCACCTCTGTTACTACTAACCCTCTCAATTATTCCTTTCTCTGACAAACTGTTTAACACATTTAAAACTGTTTGTTCTGAACAAGATAACAATTCTGAAAGTTGTTTCCTCGTAACTGTAGAATCTTTTCTAATTGCATCGAGGATTATTTCTTCTCTTCCACCAATTTCACAATTACATATTGGGCATTTGTTCTTTTTGTCGGAAGCACCATGATAATGGCAATTATTGCATCTAACCTTTTCAGTTCCTATCTGTTTTTCTAGGTCATCAGAAGCATTATAACCACTTTGTGTAACTCGGTATAAAACATTGTCATCTGTTTCAATTAGCCCATAAGTTTCTAATTTTTTAAGTGCTTCTTTCCACCTTGCAATTGTTCTATTATCTAATGAACTGCAATCAACAAAATTATTGCAATCTATTAAAATTGAATACGATTCTAACGATGTTGAAATTTGCAATATACCTGAAGCATTACAAACAGTAACTAACAACGCAATTGCATCCCTTCCTAACTTTACAGTTTCCTCGGCATTATCTTCTTTAGGAAGTACAACATACTTATCCAAGCGTAAATTGATTTGTTCATAAACATCATCTGCCGGAATATTTCTATCCGAAATAATATGTAAAAACAAACCTATTTCATCTTTTATCCTTGATATCTTTTTCAACTCTTCTGACTGACTACTTACAGTTTCTGGTGGTAATGATTTTATTAACTCAGAAACGTTGTTATATTCATCATTCCAATATTTAATATATACTAGCTGCTCCTTTGTTCCAAAAATATTAATGTCATCAGCTAACATTATCATTGTTTTACTCAACCAATCGTCCTCTTTCATAAGTTGAATCACTTCATACATACATGCAACAGATTTTAAGTAATTATCAGAAATAACAAGAATCGCAAAATCTTGTGTTCTTATACTCTTCATAAATGTAGTTATGCTTTCCCATGCCCCAATTTCTTTTGTATCTCTTTTTATTTCTGCTCGTCCGCCAATTTTAACTTCCAATTTATTGACTATATCGCTTTTATCTCGTTTATATGAAATAAAGACTGTAGGTTTTTCCATTTTATCCCACCTCCCCTATTGTTCAAGATAATTCTGCAAATCGCGATAGCATACTCGATGCGCTGATAGCAAATCCTTTTGATTCTTTAGTAAACTCATACTGTCCTAACGTTGTGTTATACTTTCTTCCATCATACTGATCTACAAAAATCGCATTATAGAATTTATCTATCATTTCATCAGTTGTTATTAACGTTTTTCCTTCCTCTTTTGTAAATGACTCATCGCGATTTAACATGTTTTCCAACAAGCGATTGTCATTATCAAAATCTAATAATTCTTTTAAAGGCTCGCTGTTATGTCCATTAATAAATTGATCATATTTTGAAATATCAGCAATCTTCAATCCTATTAGCAAAGGTACTATATATATCAGGATAATTTGTCGACCTTTACCATCAGGAAACATAAAATCATATTTTTCACTATCGTGAGTCGGCTCATACACTGCAGCTTTAATCTGTGAATAAAATCGTGTTATTTCGCGCAATTCAAAATTATACATGTTTATGATTCTTTTTGTTACTATATCAACATAATATCTAGATTCAAGCCCAATCTCACTATAAAATTTTTCCATATTAGCAGGCGGCATAGAAATTCTCAAATCAAAAAATCTATCTAAGTATCTACAAGAATCAAAATCCGCACCATAATATTGTTTTATTGTATGTTGCAACTGTTCCAAATTAATAGAAAACACAAATGTAATTCTATCATCAAATATATAATGCTTTATTTGTTCAAGAAGATGAACTGCAAAAGTTGGTTTACATCTATCTAATTCATCAATAAATATAATTAATCTATTTCCTCTTTCTACCAATATACTAGCAAAAAAATCTTTAATTTTTTGTTCTACATCTTTCTCTTCTTTAAACTTTTTAAATGGATCTTCTGATGTAAGAGCATCCTTTATTCCATTTATATTATGACCACTTATTGCCTCAATAATTGCTCCTGCTGTTTTGACAACACTTATATCGGACAATGAAAAATCAACACTTAGCTGCTTCGTAATCTCATAAATTAATGATAGCACTGGCTCAGTGTCATTATCATTTTCCCATGCATCGTAATATACGGCTATACTATAATTTTCATTTTCTTCGTCATTTTTAGAAAAAGGAAGTCTAACAGTAGCTTTTGCTTTTGTTTCTTCATCTATTGTACTTGACGGGTTCAATGCATTGATAACCATTTTGGTTTGTCTAACAAAAAAAGTCTTACCACTTCCCCATCTTCCATCAATTGCAATTGCACTAGCTGATTCTTGAGCTTGCAAAATATTATAAAAATAAACAATATCTTTATTTCTATTGATCGGGTCATTATACAAAGTTTCTATAATATTTTCCTCTGTAGGTAGCATTTCATACTTTTTCATAAATAAGAGCACTCTCCTTTTTATAAACATGTCTAATATATATTATATCCTCAAAGCCGACTTTTTTCCATAGAAAAAATGCCCCAGCCTAAGCCGGAGCGTCATCTCTTTTCCATATTAAACTACCTTAAACATCTTCTGCGACATAGGTTTCTCTTTCTTCTGCTCAACCTCCGCCTGTGCTTTCCTAAACTCTTCCATCCGTTTCAATTCTTCCTCAACATCATCAAATCCGATATGCGTGTACACATTCATTGGGACCGATATATCCGAATGCTCCATGAG
>ENA-OPXX01000276-OPXX01000276.1-human-gut-metagenome-genome-assembly--contig:-NODE-276-length-49810-cov-3.431675_pt1 | contig 49810 bp, 57 predicted proteins | sample MGYA00241771_ERZ502046 | MGnify/ENA primary metagenome ERZ502046 (study PRJEB25962, sample SAMEA2042006) | human gut metagenome | biome: human gut; feature: human-associated habitat; material: faeces...
CATATGTAAACAACAATGATATTATAATTGAGCGCGTTACGGAAACGGAACGAAGCAAACAACTGGAGAGGTGTCCGAGTGGTTTAAGGAGCCAGTCTTGAAAACTGGTGATGTCGAAAGGCACCGTGGGTTCGAATCCTACCTCTTCCGCCATTTTTTTATTTATATATGGAGAAGTACCCAAGTGGTGAAGGGGACAGTTTGCTAAACTGTTAGGTCTCAATAGGGGCGCGAGGGTTCGAACCCCTCCTTCTCCGCCAAAATTATTTTTGGCTTTTTTTATTATATAGATAAATTTTATTATAACAAATGTTTTTGAAAAAAATCATTTAAAAGCATTAAAATTCAAAAATTCAATGAATTTTTAATGGATAATGATAGTTATAAAAGTATTGTGTATAAATAATTGAGGAGAAAATATTTTTTATACGAATGTTGAAAAACAAAAAAATATTTTGGTAAGTTTTCTCACTTGCAAAAAAAAGTATAGAGCGTTGCTTGAAAATATAACTGTAAAGTGTTATAATGAATAAAACAAAAATTAGCATAAATTAAATTTAAGGAGTGATTGTAATGAATACTTGTTTTATGGAGAAGAGCTATGTTGTTGCTGCTATACTTTGGACAAAATATCTGAAATTTCGGGAAAGCTTTGTGACCCTTGAAGAATGTAATATAGTTAGTCGTTTGTTACAAAAAAAGTATAATGAAGTTGATATGAATGTTTGTATAACAAATGTTATAGATAGTGATTATTTTAAAGTAGAAGAGGGAATTATTACCATTAACAAAGTGAAAAATATAGATTTACAAAGTATACAATACAGGTATCAAGGATATATTTCTAATATCGATATTTTGATAACTTTATGGGATGAGAATTTCATCTTAAGAAGCTTAAGGAATTAAGAGAAAATTAATACATTTTTAAACACAGTGAACAGAATAATTAATGTCTGATCACTGTGTTTTATAAGTAAAAAATTTTGAATATAATAAAAATAAAATAGAAAATGGAATTTTAATGGATAGTTACTGTGAAATTTTAAAACGTTTGAAAATAAACAGGTTTGAGTATACAATTCAAAGATTTGCTAAACTGGTAACGTCCCTAAGGGCAGCGAGGATGCGAACCCCTCCCTCTTTTCCAAAATTATTTTTTTAAATAGATTAATTTTATTATAATGTAAAGTGTAAAATTTTAGTTTATAATATACAAGCTTTAATTAGTGGTATATAGATGTATTAATCCAGTTTTTTATTGGAGTAAGAGTAAGTGAAATTAGAGGATTGACTTGGGATAACTTAAATATTGATGAAGAAACAATAAAATTTAATAAGGAATATAATTCAGTTAAAGAATTTATTTATGAAAATACCAAAAGCGTTTCAATAGGAAGGAAGAACATCTTATTGCTTAAGACACGTTTTTTTATGCAGGATTATTAAATGATTTTCCATTAAAGTGTAAGCAATTATTATTAGGTCACGAAGATATATTTGTTACAAGGGAGAGGTATTCTTACTTTTATGATAAAAAAATAAAATCTAATGCAATAAAAGTGAATTATATAAGACAAAAATATTTAAGTCAAATAGTAAGTCAAAGAGGTATATGTGCAATAGGATAAAATTTTTATATGCTACTTGAGCAAAAAATAAAAGTATGGTATAATAAAAGATATTTAATGTAATTTTTTATTAAAGGAGAATGTATGTTAGTATTATTATCAGGAGTATCTGGAGCAGGAAAAGATACCATAAAAAAAGAGTTAATTAAAAGAATGGATAATGTAGAATCTTTACCATCTTTTACTGATAGAAGTCCAAGAGAAGGAGAAAAAGATGGACAAGCATATCATTTCATTTCAACAGAAAAATTTAAAGAAATGATTGATAATGGTGAGTTATATGAATATGATGTTCATCATAATCACTACTATGGAACATCAAAAAAACTTATGAATGAAAAAATAAAAAGTGGAAAAATAATTGTAAAAGATATTGATGTTAATGGTACAGAAGAACTAGTAAAAATATTAAAAAATGACGTTAAAGTAATAACAATTTTTTTAAGAGTACCAATGGATGAATTAAAAAGAAGATTGATTTTAAGAGATGCAAATATCTCAAAAGAAGAAATTGAGTTAAGATTAAATAGATTTGAATATGAAGAATCAAAGACAGATATTTATGATTATGTTATTACAAATAATAATTTAGAAAAGTCATTTAAAATAATAAAAACAATTATTGAAGAAGAAAAGAAAATATAGAGATAAAGTCAGGTTTATTACTTGACTTTATTTTTCACATGTATTTATATTAAAGCTTTTCATATAATATAATTGGTGATTATATGTTAAGTTATAGTAATATTTTAGAGCAGTGTAATAAATATTATTTAGAAAAAATTAATAATAAATATGATATTCCTAAAGAATTTATAGTTTCGTATTTATTTGAATTAGTATCTAATATATTAAATCAAGAAATATTTGATTATGTATATATTTTTAAAAAGGAAGATATAGATTTTGTTGGAAAATATAATATAAATGTCTCAGATTTAATAATATATTTTAGAAAAAATATATAAAATAAAACTCTTGCTTTTTTATATAATGTGTAATATAATTTATTTGTCAAAATAGATAGGAGAATTATATATGAAAATAGCATTACTGTCAGAAACATATTTTCCATATATGAATGGAGTAACAACACATGTGAAAACGTTAAAGGATGGACTTACAGCATTAGGTCATGAGGTATTAGTTGTAACTTGTAGTCCAACAACCAAAAAGCATTATATAAAAGATGGCGTACTTTATTGTCCAGCTAAAGCAATAAAAAGTATATACGGGTTTGGTGTAGCATATCCATATAGTAAAAAAAGACTTGAAATATTAAGAGAATTTAATCCAGATATAATTCATGTTCATACAGAATTTAGTATGGGATTATTTGGAATATGGGCTGCAAAAAAATTAAAGAAAACTCTAGTCTACACTTTGCACACTGCATATGATGATTATGTATATTACGTTATGCCAAAAGTACTTGCAAGAATGGTTGGAGGAAAAGTTTTAGATAAATTTTTAGGTTTATATGCTGGAAAATCAAAGGCTATAGTTGGTCCTTCTCCAAAGTGCTTTGAATATATAAAGAAAACAAGTCATAGAAAAAAAGTTAGAATTTTACCAAACTCAGTAGAAATGACACTTTTTGATCCTTCAAAAATTGATGTAAAAGAGGTAAACGAAATAAGGAAAGAATTAAATATTCCTAATGATGCTTTTGTAGCTTGTTTTGTAGGAAGAATGGGAACAGAAAAAAGTGTAGATGTTACTTTAGATTTTTTAGCTAAAACATTAAAAAAAGATGATAATATTTACTTTGTTGCAATAGGTGATGGTCCAGATCTTGAAAATTTAAAAAAACAAGCTAATGATTTAAATTTACAGGATAGAGTAAGATTTACAGGAAAAGTCGAACATGATAAATTACCAATGTATTATGCAATGTCAAAATTATATTTAACATCCTCACTTACAGAAATGAATTCCATTTCTATGTTAGAAGCAATGGCTATGGGACTTCCTGTACTTCAAAGAATGGATGAAGTAAATAAAGATCAGATACTTGAAGGTAAAAATGGTTATATATTTTTCAATGAAAATGATATGTATAAACACCTTAAAAAATTGAGTGAATATACGGAAGATGAATATAAAAAGATAAGATTCGAAGTTGAAGAGACTGTATGTCAAAAAGATGAAACAGGAATTGCAAAAAAAGAGTTAGAAGTATATGAAAAGGCAATGGAAAGAGGAAGACTTCAAGAAATGATGAAAAGAAAGAATAAAGAAAAAGGTGTTGTAAAAAGAATAGGGGATACTATAAAAAGAAAAATATAAGTAAAATGTAAAAAAGTGAGCTTTAATATTTAAAGCTCACTTTTCTTAATTTAAAAATCTAATCATAGAAATAGATTCTATAATGTTAATAATCTCAGATATAAGAAGCATTATTCCACAAATCATTGTTAATGCCGCAATACTTGCAAAAGGATTTATAACCATTACGATTCCTAAAATTAATGTTACAAAAGAAAGAATTAACATTAATGCCCAACTTGGATTATCAGATGATTTTAAATTGAATGCAAGTTGAAATCTTACAATACTATTAATAATCATCCAACAACCAATGATTATTGGAAGAAAAGCTTTAATAATATTTGGATTAAATATTAATACAAAACCTAATATTATATATACAATTCCTTCAATTAGTTCAAAGCTAAATGCTTTAAATTCTTTTGGACTAGAAAAGTATGATATAGTGTGCATGATTCCTACAACAAGTAAAAAACATCCAAGGCAGATAAATAACACCGACAATGAAACTTCAGGCTTAAATATTAAAAAAAGTGAAACAACTATAAGGCAAATAGATAATACAATAGATCCTTTTGCATATCTTTTCATATAATCAATCATAATATAACCTCCTAAATTTAGTATAACACAAAAAAAATTAAAAGTTAACAAATTATTATATTTTTCTACAAATTTTTAAATCTATAGATTAATTAATATAATAGATATAAAAGAATATATTTTAAGTAGGGTGAATATTTATGAAAAATATATTGATTCTTGGTATATTTACAATGATTCTTGGAGTGTTAAGTAGTTTAATAGGAGGTTTTTTATGTACTATTTTTCATATTAAAACTAAAAGAACAATTTCAATTTTATATGAACTAACAGCTGGAATAATGACAGGAATAGTTTGTTTTGAAATGCTTCCTGAAAGCTTTGAAATTTCAAGTTTAATATATTCCCTAATAGGTATTATAATTGGAGTAATGGTTATATATATATTAGATATTCTTGTATATAAATTTAGTAAGAAGAGTAATGCAACTAAAAAAGTAGCTTTGGTTGTAATGATTTCTATGGCTATTCATAATATAATTGAGGGTCTTGCTGTAGGTTCAGGATTTAGTTTTTCATTAAATCTTGGGATAACTGTTTTACTTGGAATATTTTTACATGATATTCCAGAAGGCATGATAGTTGGAATAACAAGTAAAATAAGTGGGAAAAAGAATAAAAATATAATGATAGAAACAGCAAGTGTAGGGGCATGTGGCGGTATAGGAACATTTATAGGAAATTATATAGGAAAAATAGATGATAGATATATTTCATTAAGTCTTTCTGTAGCAGCTGGAGCTATGTTATATTTAGTAGCGTGTGAACTTTTACCGGAGTCTAAAATAAATTCTAAAAGTAAAAATATATATTTAATGTATATAATGGGAATAGTACTAGGAGCACTACTTTCTAGAATTTAAATAAAAAATTAAAAAGTATATATTTAATATTGTAAAAACATGTAAAATGATATATAATAACAACAAAAAGAGGTTATTGTATGAAGAAAATAATGTTTGTATGTACAGGTAATATATGTAGAAGTGCAATGGCACATGGATATATGCAGTTTTGCGTTAATAAATTAGAAAATAAGGATAAGTATATGATTTCGTCTTGTGGAACATATGCTGTTCCAGGAGAACAGTCTACTAACAATGCTATTATTGCAATGCAGGATTATAACGTTGACTTAAGTAAACATAGAGCAACAAATATTAATGATATTGATATAGAAAATTATGATATTATTTTATGTATGACCATGCAACATAAAAGAAATGTTTTAGAATTATTTCCAAAACTTTTTGGTAAGGTATTTACATTAAAAGAATATGTAAATAGTAATGAGGTATATAAAGATATAGATGATCCTTGGGGATTAAATTTACAGGTATATAAAGATTGTGCAAAAGTTATTGTGGAAAATATTGATAAATTAATTTTAAAATTAGAAGAAGGTGAATAATATATGGTTATTATTGGTTCTGATCACACAGGAATTGAATTAAAGAAAAAAATAATAAATTATTTATATGATAATCATGTTGAATATGCAGATGTAACAAACTATGCAAATCAAGAAGGGGATGATTATCCTGATATAGCACTTACAGTATGTTCTGAGGTGCTAAAGAATAGTAATAATCTTGGAATAGCTATTTGTGGAACAGGTATTGGAATATCAATTGCATGTAATAAAATAAGGGGAATACGTGCGGCAGTATGCACTGATAGATATATGGCTGAGATGACAAGACATGATAATAATGCAAATGTATTATGTTTAGGAGCAAGATTAGGAATTTCTAAAGAATTTAGAAATATAGAAGAAATTGTGGACTCATTTATTCATTCTTTTTATGATGGAGGAAGGCATGATAGAAGACTTAGTAAAATAAAAAAATTAGAAGAAATTAATATAGGAGAAGAAATGAAATATGGCAATAATATATAGTTTAATTGTAGTAGTTTTTTTTATATGTTTAGCTCTTACACCTATAGTTATAAAAATGGCTAAAAAATACAATTTAGTAGACATTCCAAAAGATGAAAGAAGAGTACATAATAAACCAATGCCTAGAGTTGGAGGTATAGCAATTGTAATTTCAATGTTTATTGGTCTTGGTATTTATTATTTAATTACAAAAAATATTCCATCTATAGCATTAAATAAAAAGTTTATAGGGTATTTAATTGGTGGAGTAGTTATATTTGCAATGGGATTAATAGATGATATTTTTAATCTTAAAGCTAGATATAAATTTTTGTTTCAACTTTTTGCAGCAATTATTGTTTATATATTTGGAGTAAGGCTTTCTGGAATAAAAATTCCATTTATTTATACAGATATTATTAATTTAGGATGGCTTGATTTTCCAATTACATTACTTTGGATTATAGGAATTACTAATGCAATAAATTTAATTGATGGATTAGATGGACTTGCAGCTGGAATATCAGCTATTTCAGCTACGGCACTACTTATAATTTTTATAACTACTTCTGCAAGTTTAGAGGCTATAGTAATAACTGCGGTACTTGTGGGTTCAACACTTGGGTTTTTACCATATAATTTTAATCCTGCAAAGACCTTTATGGGGGATGTTGGATCAAACTTTTTAGGCTTTACATTATCAGTAGTATCTATATTAGGGTTTGCAAAAGGATATACATTACTTGCAATTATAGCTCCAATTTTAGCATTAGGTGTTCCTATATTTGATACACTGTTTGCAATGATAAGACGTTTCTTGAAGGGACAACCTATGTTAAAACCTGATGGTGCACATATTCATCATAGATTACTTAAAATGGGATTTTCACAAAGACAGGCAGTAGTTTTCTTATACACTGTTACAAGTATTCTTTGTATTCTTGCAGTTACAATAGTATCTGCAGATATTTGGAAGTTTATAATTTTAATTTTTGCAGTTATTTGTTTTATAGTAATAGCTTTAATGAACTATCAAAAGAATAAAAGCAAAAAAGAAGAGGATGAAACAGTTAGTGAAAATTTTGTACATCACGATAAAAAATAAAAAGTACAGTATAATAAAATAATATATAAATATAATAATAAAGAAGGGAGAATATAAAAATGAAAGAGGAGTTACTAAAAGCTTTAAAAGAAGCAATGAAAGAAAAAGATGAATTGAAAAAAGATACAATAACAATGCTTAGAGCAGCAATTTTACAAGTTGAGAAGGATGATAAAAAAGTTCTTACTCAAAGTGAAATGGAAGCAATTGTTGCAAAGCAAATAAAATCAAGGAAGGAATCTTTAGATGATTATAAAAAGGCAAATAGAAATGATATTGTTTCTAAAATTGAAAAAGAAATTGAAATATTAACAGAATATTTACCAGAACAATTAACATTAGAAGAAATAAAAAAATTAGTAAGTGAAGCAATAGAAAAAACTGGTGCAGCTTCTCCAAGAGATATGGGAAAAGTAATGCAAGAAATAAGACCTAAAATTGCTGGAAAAGCTGATGGTAAAGTTGTTAGTGATATGGTAAAACAAATGTTAGCATAATAAGAGTAGCCAAGTTTTGTACCTTGGCTTTTATTTTTGAGGTGATAGAATGAATAATATTTATAAAATAAATAGTGAGAAGTTTAAAAGTATATATTTCTCTATAAATTTTACAATGCCTGTAAATAAAAGGCAAATTTCTGAAAACGCACTATTATCTGCAGTTCTTGGAAAATCAAACAAGAAATTTAAAACTCAAAAGGAAATTCAAATGTACCTTTACTCTTTATATGGAGCTAATTTTGATATAGGAATCGAGAAGTTTGGAGATTTATATAACATAGAATTTAGAGGTGAATGCATTAATAAAAAATATTTACCTAATAATACAGATGTTGTAAATGAAGTTTTAGAATTTTTGTATGATGCTATATATAATCCAAATGTTTTGAATGGAGCATTTGATGAAGAAGTTGTAGAGAGAGAAAAAGATTTTATATTAAATAAAATAAGAGAAGTAAAAGATGATAAATTACGTTATGGTATAAGAAAAATGGAAGAATTAATGTGTAAAGATGAACCCTTCAGTACATATGTATATGGTGATGAAGATGATATATACAAGATTACTAGTAGTGATTTATATAAAAGATATAATGAAGTTATTTCTAATTCTTGCATAACTTTTATTATATCAGGAAATCTTCTTGGATATGAGGATATTGAGGAAAAAGTAAAGAATATTTTTAATAATAAATTAGTTTCAAAATTAAATTATAAAGAATTAATATATAATCAAAAGTTAAATCATATTCAAGAAGTTGTTGAAGAATCACAACAAACAACTCAAAGTGTACTTTCATATGGATTAAGAATTAATAATCCAAATTCTAATGATTTTTATAAATTAAGTGTATATAATGCTTTACTTGGAGGTACACCAAGTTCTAAGTTGTTTCAAAATTTTAGAGAAAAAGAATCACTTGCATATACCGTAAGATCAAGATATTATAGATTTAAGGATATTATAATTATATATGCCGGAATTCAGAAAGAAAATTATGAAAAAGCAAAGCTAGTTCTTGAAAATGAGATAAACAAAATAAAAGATGGAGAAATCTCAGATGAAGAATTTGAGGCTTCTAAAAAGAGTATAATATCTGATTTAAAAGAATGGAATGATTCGAAAATTGCACTATCAAAAATGTTTATATCTAATCTATTTTCGCTAAAAAACGATTCACTTACTTTAGAACAAATGGTAGATAAGTTTGAAAAGGTTACAAAACAGGATATTATTGATATAGCTAGTAAAATAACTATTGAAAAAATATACTTTTTGGGAGGTGAAAATAATGCGTAAAATTACAGTAAATGTTAGTAATGAATTAGGTGAAAAGACTTATACTACTACTCTTGATAACGGTTTAAAGGTGTATATATGTAAAAAAGAGGGATTTAGTAAAAAAATTGGATTATTTGGAACTAAATATGGATCTTTAATAAATGATTTTGTTGATATAACAACTGGCAAAAGGATAAAGGTTCCAGATGGAATAGCACATTTTTTAGAGCACAAATTATTTGAAAAAGAAGGTGCTAATGCATTAGATTTATTTAGTAAAATGGGTGTATCATCAAATGCGTATACTTCTTTTGACCAAACCGTTTTTTATTTTGAAACAATAGATAAATTTAAGGAATCTATTGAAATGTTAGTAAAATTAATAAAAGAGCCATATTTTACAGATGAAAATGTAGAAAAAGAACAGGGGATAATTGGTCAAGAAATAGGGATGTATGATGATGATCCTGGGTTCTCAGTATATTTTAATGCTTTAAGAGCGATGTATATAAACCATCCAATTAGAATTGATATAGCCGGAACAGTTGAAACTATTTCACATATCAATAAGGAGCTATTATATACTTGTTATAATACATTTTATAGTCCCCAAAATATGTTCTATATTGTAGTTGGTGATGTAGATGTTGAAGAAACCATTGATCTTATTGAAAAAAATATAAAAAAGTATGACAAAAATAATATAAGCCATGAAGAAATTAAAAAATATATTGTTCATGAACCAGAGGAGATTAACAAAAAAGAAATTATAAAAGAAATGGAAATATATATGCCACTTCTATGTATAGGTTATAAATTAAATGTTGTGAGTGAATATGAAAATATAAAAAGACAAATTATTTGTGAAATAATCTCTGATTTATATTTTTCAAAAATATCGGATTTCTATGAAGATGAATATAATAAAGGAATAGTTGCTGATGAAATATCATTTGATTATGAAGGTACAGATAATTTTTCACATGTAATTATAAGTGCAAGTTCTACTAAGGTTGATAATTTGAAAAAGGATATAATTAATTATATAGAAAAAATAAAGGATGATGAAATTAATATAGATAAATTTAATCTAGTAAAGAAAAAGAAAATTGGCTATACTGAGTTTTCAGCAGATAACTTAAATAGTAGTTATAGAAGGATTATAGAACATTCTTTATATGGTGAAGATTTATATTGTGATATAAAAATATTAAATGAAATAAAACCAGAAGACATTAAAGAATTTTTAAAAGATTTAAATGTTGAAAATCAAGTGATTTCAGTAGTAAAAGGTAAATAGTTGGATAAAATTTTAAAAATAGCATATAATAGACATATATTATAAAGTGTATGTCTATTTTTTTGTCGAAAGTTGCGATGGATTGTTCGACAAAAAATGTTGACAATTAATAGGGAAGATGGTATTATTATGAAAAAAATAGGAGATGATTGTATGTTAATAGAAGAAATTAATTTATTAAAAGAAAAATTAGAAAGTCAATTAATGGGTAATGATCCTTATGAGAAAATATATGAAACAAGTACACAAATTGATAAATTATTAGTGAAATATTATGAAAAAGATATGATAAATAATAAAAAAAATAGCTTAGAAAATATATTTAGAAAAGATCTAAGCTACTAAAAGAAACATTAAATAACATTAATCCTAAGACTATTAAAATAGAATAGTCACAATCGGTTTCAAAAAATAAGAAAAGTATTAAAGCTATTAAAATTAAATCATCTATTGCTATTTCAAAACCAAATATTGAAAGCTTATCTTTTGAAATATCAATAGGTCCAAGTCTAAAGTTTTCTTTTCTTTTGTTTTTTATACTATCATCTTGTATATCTTCATTATTATTTTGTAAGGCAAAATTAGATTCTAAAGTAGCATCATTTGTTACTTTAGAATCTTTTGTATTGTTATTTTCTATATAATTATAGTTAGGTAAATTATTAGTATAAGGTTGATAAAAGGCAGTATAAGCAGGGGGATTATAATATGCATAATTGTTATAGGGATTAACAAAATTAGGATAATATTTTGGATAATATAAATTTTGATTATACATTCTTATCACTACCTTTATCATTAAATGCTTCGAAAGCTTTTATAATTGTGAGTATTGTTATGTATTCGCTTATTTTATCTTGTCTTGATTTCCTTAAAAATGGTTTAAGTGAAATTAATAAATCTTTTTTAGGATCTTTTTTTCCAATACTTATAACAATTTGTTGAATCTTACTAAAAAGTTTTGGATCTAGGTTTCCTAAATTAAAATCAGCATTTTCACTCCCGCTATTTAAACTCCCAAGTATTCCTAAAATTTTTCCGATATCAAAATTTGATTTGTCTTCAGCAGTATTATCAATATTAGTATTATCTATATTACAATTTTCTTTAGTATTATTGATTTCTCCGTTTAGTTTTGATTGTATGTTTTGTATAAGGTTTGATATAGCCTCATTATTATCAGTATTTAAATCATTAGATTTTTCTAAATTTTCTGTGTCATTCATATTATTTCTTCTTTTGAGATTTACTTAACATACCTACTAAATTAGACAAATCATCACTTGACATGTTCTCTACCATTCTACTTACTTGTTCTATTTTACTTTTATCTATTGTTGATAATAAATCCATGAGTTTTGAATTTAACATTTGATTTTGATTAAGATTAGAATTATTCACTACAATCATCTCCTTTTTTCTATGTATATAATAATTATATGCACTTAATATAAATCTGTGAATAATATTTTTTGTCGAAAGTTGCGACCGAAAGTAGAGCAAAATCCATTGACAAATAGACATAATAATGGTATATTAGAAATATATTATTTTTTCTATAATTATTTTTTTTCAAAGGTGGTGGTTTTATTCTAAATTTTAAAAGGTTTGCTGATATTGAAAGTGTATATAATATTATAGATATTAAAGATGAATACATTTTATCAAAAGAAGGAGATAAATTAAATAGAATATATATCTATGAAATTGATCCAATACCAATTATTAATATTTCACAAGATATTCAAAATAATATTTCTAATACGTATACGACATTTTTAAGAGAAATAAATGTAGACTTTCAAGTATTAGTTATTAATAAAAAAATAAGTCTAAATAATTTTTTTAATTCTAAAAATTCAAGTATTAATAATGAAAAGTATTTACATGATATGAGAGTAAAGATAAGAGATGATAAAATTTTTTATGCAAAATATTATTTAATTGTAGCTTTAAAAAAGCAAGAACAAATAGAAGATATAGATAAAATAATATATATATTAAAAAATTGTGGATGCGATGTTACCAGAATAAAAGATAAAACTAAAATTGAAAATTTTTTATATGAATGTATTAACAAAGAGGATATTTATGGAAGTTAATGAAAGTATTTATCCATCATATATTGATAATACAAATTTTAAGTATATTAAGGTAGATGATAAGTATATAGCAAGTATTATTATCTATGATTATCCAAAATCAAATTACTTTTTATCTATAATTGAAAGTATACCAAAAGATTGTGAATATACAATGTGTGTATATATACAAAAGCAGGATACTTATAAGATTTTAAAAGAATTAACATATTCTTTATCTACTTCAAAATCTGAAATAAATACAGCTAAAGGGTCACAGATTGATATTGATGTTATCGAAAGATCTAAAGATGATGCTACAATGCTTAGAAGAGAAATTCAGATTAATAATCAAGAAGTTTTTTATATAAATTTTATTCTAACTTTTTATTCTAATAGTAGTCAAGAATTGCTCAAATTACTTAAACGATTCCAAAGTAAGCTTTATTCAAAACAAGTTTTTTCTAAAATTGCAAATTTTAGGCATTTAGATGAATATATTTTATCTTTGCCTTTCTGTAAAAATAATCATCAATTATTAAAACAAAATTATAGAAATTTTACTACAAATTCACTTTGTAATATGTTTTTGTTTTATACTAAAACTATTTTTGATCCAAATGGAGTTATTTTTGGTAGAATTTTAAAAGGTAATATAATTTGTAATATTGATATGTTTAAAAAGAATTACTTAAATTCAAATATGTGTATACTTGGTAGTAGTGGTGCAGGAAAATCATATTTTTCAAAAATTTTGCTAATTAGGCATTTTATGAATAACAAAAAACAATATGTGTTTGATGTGGAAGGTGAATATAATAACGTTGTAGATAAACTTGGTGGAAGTATATTTTTATTTTCTAAAAATCATATAAATATAATGCAAATTACAAAAGAAGAAATATTTTTTTTAAAAGAAAAAGTATTTGAATTTAAAGTAAATGAGGTTTTAAATCTTTTAATTAAATGTTTAAAAATTTCAGATGGTTCATATGAAAATGAGTTAAGGGACAGTATTATAAATGCATATAAAAAATTTAATATAAATTCTTCAATTGATTCTTTATACATTAAGGATAAAAATAAGGTTTATTTAAATGGTATTTTAAGGGAAAATAAAGAGTTTCCAACATTATATGATGTGATTTTAGAACTAACATCTAAATATTTGAAAGATAGAATTAATATACTAGAGGCTAAATTTCCTTTTCTTTTTGGTATTACTGATGTAAATTTTGATAATAGATTAGTTTTATTTGATTTAAGTAATATTGATATTTTAGAATGTTCATTTGTGATTAAATATGTTTTACAAAAAATTATTTTAAATTTAAAATTAAATAAGGAAATAAAGAAAGTACAGGATACATTAATATATATTGATGAAGTATGGAAATATTTTTCAACAAGTGATAATAATGTTTTAGGAAAATATATTTTTGAATTATTTAAAACAATAAGAAAATTAAATGCAGGAGTTATTGTAATTACACAAGATATTTCAGATTTGTTTTCAAAAAAGAACATAAATTATGGAAAAAGTATTTTAAATAATTGTTTTTTCAAAGTTATTTTTAAGTTAGACTTTAATGATATAAATACACTTAACAAAATAAGTGGATTAAATAGGGAAATACTTGATAATATAAATTTACTTGAAAAAGGTGAGTCATTAATTAGTTTTAACAATAATAATACAAAGTTAATCATAGAAGCAAATAATTTTGAAAAAAATTTGATAGAAGGTGATAGTTATAAAGATATTAGTAGCTTTGGACAATAATGAAATAAAAGAAAAATTAAATATAAAATATGGTAATAAAGTATATAATTATGATTTTTCATATAAAGAAGATGTTATTGAGTATTTAAAGAGATATAGTGATGATTATATAATTTTAACAAGGTTAGATTTACCGGGAAATATAAGCTATAAAGAGTATATTTTAAGCCTTAAAAAGTTAAGTAATAAAAGTAAAATAGTTATAATTTTAAACAAATTAAATATTGATGATAGAAAATTTTTGTATGCAAATGAAATTTTTAATATTATAGAAGGAAATGAAATTGATATAGATGTTATATATAATCAAATTGAAACAGAAGATAAGGTAGTATATAAGACAATATATAAAAAACCAAATGAAAATAATACCAGAAGAAGTATAGCAGTACTTGGGACAAATGGAGCTGGTAAATCATTTGTATCTTATTTAATTGCAAATAGCATTGCTAAATATACTAAAAAGGACGTAGCACTGATTAGTATGGATTCAAAAAATTCATGTCAAGAGATTTTAGGTAATATTAATTGTATTGACTATGAAACAAGTGAGTATATAAATGAAATATCAAAAAATGAAGAAAATGTAGAAAAGTATGTAAATCAGTCTAATTATTACAAAAATTTATGGTATATTATTTCAAAAAATAATTATAATCAAAAAAATAACAATAATATAAATATTAAAAAGTTTATTGAAAATTTAGAAAATAAATATAACTATGTTGTTTTTGATACATCAACTTGTTATTTAAATACTGATGTTAGTCAGTTAATAGACTGGGTGGATGAAATATTTTTTGTTATTAATCCAAATTATATTAGTTTAAAACAGGCAAAATTTCTTTTAGATTTTTTAAGTAATAGTTTAAATGTGAAAAATAACAAAATAAAGATTGTTGTAAATAAAATAGGAGAGTTTTCACTAGATATAAGGCAAATAAAATCGATTTTAAAACTTGATAATAAAATATTGAATATTAAATATTTAAAAATGGTAGAGGGGTATATTAATGGAATTATTTATGATAATGTATTTTGTCATAAACTCCAAGAAAGATTGTTTGAATTTTTATCAATTAAATAAAATAGTAGGAAGGTGATTTTAATGGAAAATGTTATAAGTTTAAATAAAGATATAGATGAAAAACTTAGTTTTCAAGAAGAAAGAAATAGAAATGAATATTCTAATACAGTAGCAAAAGTTGTAGATAATAGTATCGGTTATATTATAAAAGCTCTTCCTGTAAATGAGAATATAAAACAAATAGCTTTAGATGTAAAAGATGCATTTAAGACAGGAGATTTTAAAGAGATAGTAAAAACAGCTGTAAAAAGTAGTATAAAAGAGGGATTAGAAATTTTAAATTTACCTAAAAATGTTATTTCTGATATAACCAAGATAAGTAAAATTGCATTTAGTGGAGGTTTATCATCTGCATTATCAGCTGGTATTGATATAATTTCAAAGAAATATTTGAAGAATAATATTTTTTCTTCTGTATTATTTAAAATTACAAATGAAATGAAAAATTATGTTTTTAGTAAGGATTTTAAAATTAAGATAGATAATAATATAAATAAGCTTCTTGAAAAAAATAATAAATTCAATGATCTATGTCAAAAATGGTATGAATCATATGAAAAGTTTGATTTATTTAAAATGAACAGTTTGTGTAAAAGCATTAAGAATATGCAAAAGCATATTGTAAATGATAAGGATTGTAAGGTACAATCAGATATAATTGAGAATATGACTAATTTAATAAATACAAAAAATTCTAAGCTTTCTCCAATTCAAATGCAAATATGTAATAATATATAATTTGACATTTTATTACAAAATGTATTGCATAATCTATCTTATTTGTTGTATAATAACTCTGAATATATCAAAAAATATATTAGGGAGGATATATGAGGACAGGAAGAAATGGAAATGATTTTAACAGTGAGGATAGAATACAATATAATAAAAATAAAACAGGGAAAAATAAATTAGAAAGAAAACATGTAATAAAAATGGTCGTTTGGCTTGTTATTGCTATATTTACTATTTATCAAGTATATTCTTTAGTAATGTATACTTTAGGAAAAAAAGATAAAGAAAAAATGTGGTTATACAATTCAGTTAACAGTGTTATGAATGTTTTCTTTAAGAAAGCTGATAAATCAACTACAGAAAATTATAGCTTGAAATTTGCAGGATTAGGTGATATATACTTAACTAGTTCAATTATTAATTCATCTAAATCAGGAAATACTTATGATTTTAGTGAAGGAATAGAAAATGTTAAGGAAAAATTAAACAATTTTGATGTTGTTGTTGCAAGCCTATCCACTCCAGTTGCTGACAAATCTTTAGGTTATAGTAATAAGAGTGTGTATAATGCTCCAACCCAGTTATTAGATACTTTAAAAGAACTCAATGTCTCTGCAGTAGCTACTGCAACAGATCATGCAATGGATAAAAGAGAAAAGGGTGTTATAAATACAATAAATAATTTAAAAGAAGCATCTATCGAACAAGTTGGAATAAATGAAAGTGAAGAAAGAAATAAACCTTTAGTTATTTCTAAAAATGAAATAAATATTGGAATATTATCGTATGCAACAAAATCTAATGTTAAAATAGCTAATGGTAAAAAGTATTTAGTTAATTCATTAAATGAAGATGATATAAAAAGTGATATTGAATATTTAAATTCAAAAAATGTTGATTATATAATAGCATACCTAAATGATCCAAATGAAGATAGTCTTCTTACTTCAGGTGAGCAAAAACAAAATGTTGAGTTGTTATTTAATAATGGAGTAAATGTAGTTCTTGGAACAGGTTCAATGGTTGTTCAAGGACAAGTAGAAGATCAGGTACAAGTTAATGATGAAAAAACAAATCATATTTATTCAATATATTCTTTAGGAGATTTTTTTGGTACTTATGCATCAGATGATAATAGATCAAGTGTTATTGCAAATATAGAATTTACAAAAAAAATTAAGAAAAACAAAAAGGGAGAAATTATAGATACAGTTGTTGATATGAAAGTAAACACTCCTATTTTTGTTTGGACTAATTTTTCTTCTAAAAATATAAAAACTATGTATATAATGCAAGATGAAATAAATAATTATAATGCTGGAAATTCAAACTTAACTTCAAAAGAGTATAATAAATTAGTATCAGCAAATGATAGATTAAAAGGATTATTTAAATAGTAGATAAAATAAAAGCAAAATGTTAATATAAAATATTGGCATTTTGCTTTTTTTGTTATATAATGAAATAAGAAAGGACAAGGTGATAATAAATGAATTTTTATGATAAAGTACATGAAATGGTAAGAGCCTTTAAAGATACACCTGAATTTAGAGAATATGTAGAATTAAAAAACAAATTAAAAGAGGAAAAAGATGCATATGATAGGTTAAAGGATTTTAAAGAAAGACAAAAAAATTATCAAATGGAATATATTGATGGAAAAGAACAAAGTAAAGAAAAGTTAGAGGAAATGCAAAATCTTTACTCAATTGTTATACAAAATGAAACATCAAGAAAACTACTTGAAAATGAAATGAAAATAAATGTTATGCTTGCTGATATGCAAAAAATAATTGGAGATGCTTTAAAAGATATTATAGATTTTTAAGGGGTTTTATATGAGTTTTTTTGATAATATAAAGGTATTTAATAAAAAGAGTAGTATTAGAAAAGAAGTTGATGATATAATAGGAAAACTTCCTAGTAGTGATATTATTGCAAAAGATATTTTAAATAAATTAGATAATAAAAAAACTAAATCTATTTTTGATAAAGATATAAAAGGAAACTATTACGTATATCTTAATAATACTATATATCTTTCAGATAGGCAAAATGAAAAAAGTAATTATGAAAGGTTGTGTGTTATAGCACATGAATGTATACATTCTATACAACCTAAAATACTACAAAATTTAAATTTTATTCTTTCAAATTTGGAGGTTGTAATATTTGTTGTATATTTACTATTATTTTTTCTTAAAGTAAACATACAAAAAATTTATCTAGTATATTTAATTATTGCTATTTTTTCATTAGTTATAAGAACTATTCTTGAACTATGGGCAATAAGTAGAGCACTAAAATTATCAAAAGAATATTTAGAAGAAAAAAATGTTGATGAAATTAATGTAAAAAAAGTGGAAAATGTGTATAATTTTTCAACTAAGCTTTTAACTCCTTTTGCACTAATTCAAATGTTTTTTTGGAAAATCCTAAGAATAATTGCAATAACATTAATTACATTTTATAAATTTTAAAATAATAAACAAGCAATACTAATATATTTAAATATAGGTGATGTTATGAAACTCTCATTTAAACAGAAAGCTATATTATATATTAGTATTGCTTTTTTTCTACTTATTGCTCTGTACTCAAATATTTTTTTAAAAGAAAGGAAAAATTTAGAAGTTTATACAATGACACAAAACGTAAATATATATCCATAATATAAAACCAATAAAATTTAACATAGTATTTTTATATAATAGATACATATATATGTATAAGGTGGTAAAATGAATAAATCTAATTTGTATAAAAGACTAATATTTGTTAGCTTTTTGGTATGTTTATCTATGAGCTTTTTTTGTGTTAGTAATATTATGAATAATAAAGTAATTCCAACTAATGCTCTTCCTATTACAAATAAAGTAGTTGTTTTAGATGCGGGTCATGGTAAACCAGATGAAGGGTTAAATTTACTGCATTAAATAAAAGATATTAAGTAACTATTCCTAAAAAAATAATTTGTCGCTTACCGTGAAAAAAATAATAATAAACTAAAAATATTATAAAAAAATATTAATAAAGTAGAAAATACTTTTCAAAAAAGAGTTTAAAAAATTAAAAAATGTAATAAATAAAAAAATTCATTGCTTAAAAATTTGACTTTTTATATTATATCTTATATAATATAAAAAAATATTTTAATTCTAAATTTAATAATTATAGAAAGGTGTTCTATTTATGAAATTATCTAATTTTTTCAAAAGTATAAAAATTGAAGAAAACATCTATGCGGTGTTCAATAATCTGCTCATGGACATATTTTTTGTGGATAAAGAAGAATATGAAAAAATAATATTTTTGATGAGTGATAACACTGTTGAACTTTGTAGGGTAGGTATTTATGTTAAAGATGATGAGCAAGATGAGAAAGCATTACAACTATTAAGAAAAGAATACTCTATTCTTAATAGAAAAGTTGAGATTCTTTATTTCATCGTAACTACAGGTTGCAATTTAAGATGTAAATATTGTTTTGAAGAAAACAGTCAGTTTAATAATCATTGCGAAAAAAATATGTCATTAGAAACAGCACTGGTTGCTGCTCAGAAGTATTTGAGTTATCTAGAGAATGAAGACATAGAATCTCCACAAGTCATTTTCTACGGCGGAGAGCCATTGGCAAATTGGCAAGTAGTTAAAAATGTGGTAGAATTTATGGCTTCAAAAAACAATAAAATTAAATTTAACATCGTTACAAATGGAACTTTGATTAATCAGGATATAGCAAATTTTATTGCAAAATATGATATTGAAGTTGGTATATCTCTTGACGGACCTAAAGAAATAAATGATGTTAATAGAGTGTTCAGAACATCTGAAAAAAGTGTTTACGATAGTGTTATGGAAAAGATTAAAATACTTAAGGATGAGAAGGTAAGATATGGTTTATCAATAACAATTTCTGAAAATTTACTTAAAAGAAAAGAAGATGTTATTGGATGGATTAGAAGTTCTAAGCTGTCTAGTGTCTTTTATAATTTGTATCATTATGGAGAAAAGACAAATAAATGGAAAGAATTATATAATGATATGAGTGACTATCTTATCGAATCATATGATAATGTTGCTTATTTTGGAATTGCTGATGGAAGAATAAATAGAAAGGTTGATAGTCTTCTTGAGCAGAAATTTAAATTTTCAGATTGTGCTGCGGTAGGTGCAAATCAATTGACTGTAAAACCAAATGGGGATGTGATTATATGTCATGGATATGTTAAAACTAATAAATATATTCTTGGCAATATAATAGATCAAAATATTTCAGAACTTATTAATCATCCTCAATCAAATATGTGGGTTAATAATGCACCAATTTATAAGGATAAATGTATAAATTGTGAAGCAATCTACATATGCGGTGGTGGCTGTTCTATGCAATCAGAGACACTATTTGGTGGAATAGAAAATGTTGATGAAGCATTTTGTATTCATTCTAAAAAAAGTTTGATTTGGTTGCTTAAAAAGCTGTATAAAGCTTCTATAGAGCAAATAAGCGAGAAAGGAGATAATGACAATGTTGAAGGCTAATGTAAAATCCCTTAAGGACAGACTTCCCAAGGAAACAAAAGCGTTTGGCTCTACTTGTGCTTGCGGTATTTGCAGTGGCGGAAGTGGAAACTGTAAAGGCTGTCAGGATAAAAACGTAGATATGACAAGTGTCAAAGACGTTTACTCTAAGTAAGCTGAACAAAAAGGAAAGTAGGAAATGTTTTGTTTCCTACTTTTTCTTTTTACAATGATTTTGAAATTCTTGAGCGGTTATTCCATACTTTGGTTTTGAGTATTTGTTTAGAATATAACCACTAGATAAATCACTTAAATCATATATTTCTTTAATCCATAATTTAAAAGAATTTGAGATAGTCTCTATTGCTTCTTCTTTTGAGTTATATTCAAATACACCTGTTTCATTTGAAGAAGAATTGTCTTCAATGTTATACCATTTGCTATTTTGACAAAAAATAATAAAAGTATGAGTATTGTGTATTTTTAACTTATCGTTTCTGTATTCAATATAATAAGTTTCATTATATAAATTTTTGGCATCTAAATAATATCTTAAAAGTTCAACAACATCCCAACACCAAGCACATTTATTTCTAATTACTTGTTTAGGAGATTGTAATATATATAAGCTATCTATATCAACATTTTCAAAATCAGCTGGATAGTATTTTTTTTCTGATTTATCTACAAATCCATAATATATATTTTTTTTAATATATGTGTAGAATTTTTGTGGAGAAAGTTTTATCAATTCTTGCAATTTAATCACCTAATATATAATAGCATAATAATAATAAATATTCAAATATGTAGTGTTAAATTTTAAATTCAAAAATAGCACTTACTCAGATTTATGTTCTTTTGAAAACAATTAAATGTAAAATTATGTTGGTAAAGACTTGTAATGGAAGCAATAATGTTATTTTTATTTATAAAGAGGGTAACTTGTACGAAGATAAAATAAAAAGAACAAGCCTGACAAGGACAAACTTGATGAGTAATATTTTTTATTTTTAAGGAATAGAGTTTATCAAGGAGGGAGAATATGCAGGAAAATGAAAACACAGAAAAATTTATTGTTGGAAATAAAGAATATACAGTAATATCTAAAAGCTCTAATAAAGCTGATGAAGATGTTATATATGATATATTAAGTAGATATGCTCTCCAGAGATTAAAATGTAATGTATTTTAAATGGTAGTAACTAAATTGAGGGTGGTAGCCTTTACAATAATATTAGTATAAAATGTTATTGCAAAAGAGTTAGTTGCTATCTTTTTTATGACAAGGAGGATAGCAGACTATGGAATACAAAAAGTTTAAAGTGGCAGGATATTTAAGATTATCACAAGAGGACGGTGATAAAGAAGTAAGTGATAGTATAGTTAGCCAAAGGACAATCATAAAAAACAAAATTAAAGAACTAGGAGAGAACTTTGAGTTAGCTGATTTTTATATTGATGATGGATATACAGGACTAAATACAGATAGACCTGCATTTCAAAAAATGTTATCAGATATAGAAAAGGGTATAATAAATGCAGTAATAACAAAAGACTTATCCAGATTAAGCCGTAACAGTTTTGAGGCAAATTATTATATTGAAATCTATTTTTTAGAAAGAAATATAAGGTACATATCAGTTTTAGATAATGTAGATACATATATTAAAAATTCTAATAATGATATGATTCAATTTAAAACTCTTATAAATGATTGGTATAGTAAAGATATTTCAAGAAAAGTTAGAACAGCAGTATGGGCTAGAAAAGAAAAAGGTCTATACTTGGGAGCATTAGCCCCTTATGGTTATGATAAAGCAAAAGATAATAAAAACAAATTAGTAATAAATGAAAGTCAAGCAGAAGTAATTAAACTTATATTTGATATGTTTGATAATGGTGCTACAACAAGAGAAATAGCAGAACATTTAAAGAAACAAAAAATTAAATGTCCTAGTTATTATGATTTTGGTGGAGCAAAAAATGGTGAGTATAATTGGAAAAGTGAAACTGTTAGAAGACTATTAAAGAACAAAGTATATTTAGGACATACTGAATATGGGAAACGACTAAATTTAAGTTATAAATCCAAAAAAGTTAAAACAGTTCCAAGAGAAGATTGGAAGATTGTAGAAAATACTCACGAGCCTATAATTTCTAAAGAACAATTTGAAAGGGTACAAAGCAAATTAGAAATACGAAAAAAAGTTAGAACTCCTTTATATGTTTGGAATTTAAACGGAATTGTATATTGTAAAGAGTGTGGTACTAAAATGCAGGTTAAAGTTAGACGAGATAAAAATCACGAAGTAAAATATACAGATTTAATATGTGGCTCTACATATAGAAATGGTAAAAAAATTAATTGTGAAAGAAAATATAAGGCTTTTGATGAAAAATCATTTAATGAAATAATTTATGATACCATAAATAAAAAATTAAATAATATTATAAATAGTGATAAGTTAGAAGAAATGATTGAAAAACATTACAATAATGATTCTAGTAAATTATTTGATGATAATATTGAGTTATTAAAAAAGCAATTAAAAAAAGTAGAAAATATTATTTCATCTCTATATATGGATTTAAAAGAAGAAATAATTGATTTAGATGATTATAAAAGACTTTATCAAAGTGAACAAGAAAGAAAAATATCAATACAATCTAATATAGAAAGTTTGCAAAGAGAAAAAGATAATAAACCTAAAATTTCTAAAGAGCAACTTATAAAAGTTACAAAAGACTTATTGGATAGTAAAAAATGGACAGCAGAAATGCTATCAGAAATAATTTATAATATTCAGATAGATAAAGAAAACAAAATTTACATCAATTATAAGTATGACATATTTACGGAGGTGTAGATTATGAGTAAATATAAAGCCTGTGTATATATGAGGTTATCTAAAGAAGATATAAATGAAAACAATAGTATTACTGCTCAAAAAGAAATTGCATACAATTACGCAAAGAAAAAACGGAATTACAATTATAAAAGAATATGAAGATAACGGCTATTCTGGTATGCTAGATTCAAGACCTGCTTTTAATGAAATGATTTACGATATATTAAATCGTAAAATAAATATGGTAATTGTAAAAGATTTATCAAGACTTACTAGAGATAAAAATAAAACAGGATATTATACAGAGATATTTTTTCCAGATAATGATATAAGATTTGTTTCAGTTACTGAAATGATTGATAGTGGAGAAAGATATGAGATTGATGATACTATAATGATGAGAGGTATTATGAATCAATGTTATGTAGAAGATATATCAAAAAAGATTATTGCTGTTTTAGATAACTATAAAAATCAAGGGAGATATGTAGAACACTATGTACCTTATGGCTATAAAAAAGATGAAGAAGATAAATACAAAGTAATAATAGATGATGTTGTTGCAGATAATGTAAAACTTATTTTTGATATGTATATTCAAGGATTTTCTCAATCACAAATAGCTTATAAATTAAATGAAATGGGAGAAGTAACACCTAAAGAATATAAAGGGCTAAAATCGGTTGCATGTAAATGGACACAAGATATAATTTCAAGAATATTATCAAACCCATTTTATACAGGAAAAATGATAATAAATAAAAGTAAGTCTAATATCAAAACTAAAAAAAGAAAGAAGACTCCAAAAGAAGATTGGATTTTTGTTGAGAATACTCATGAGCCTATAATCTGTCAAGAACAATTTGAAAAAGTAGAAGAAATAAGAAATAAAAAGTTTTCAAAGCCAAAAGTTAAATATGAATATTTATTAAGAGATTTAGTGTATTGTGGGCATTGCAATGCAAAAATGCAATATAAATATAGGGCAAGAACTAAAATACATAATAGAAAATTAGAAAATCCTCAATTAACTTGGTATTATAAATGTAGAATGATTTACAAATTTCCAGACATATGTGATAGAGGGCATACTATACAAGAAAAAACATTAAATAAAATAGTAATAGAAACATTAAAAAAGAAGTTAAAATATATAAAGATTGATAAAGCTACTAATACTATTACAAGAGGGTACAAAAATTTAAATGTATCATATAAATTGCTACAAAAATATGAAAATTTAAAGATGAAAATTGATAATAATATGAAGATATTATATAATGATAGAGTAGAAAAGAAAATATCTACAGAAAAATTTAAAATTCATTATAGCAATTTAAAAGAAAAATCAAAAGAGTATGAAAGTAAAATAGAGGAATTAAAAAAAGAGTGTGAAAAAAATATATCACTAAATAGATTAAGTCAAATTATAGATGACTTTAAATCTGGAAAAGAATTTACAAATGATATTATGAAAGAACTAATAGAGAAAATAAAAGTATATGAGGATAAGAAAATAGAAATAATTTTTAAGTTTTAAATTTAGTCTGAAAGATTAAATTTTTATTTATAACTTGTCTTTGTGCAACTGTTTTTAACTAGGCGATGAAGGGGCTGTACGGCTTTAACGGAACAACAGAAGAAAAAATTAATTTGGATATTACACTAAAAATACAGAAATTAATAGAACAAAGTGGAGGAAAAGTTGTACTTACTAGAAGTGATGAGAATGGAATTTATTCAAATGATTTAAAGGGAATAAGAAATTTAAAAATAAGTGATACTAAAAATAGAGTTGAAATAGGCAACAACAGTAATGCAGATATTTTTGTATCAATTCATTTAAACAAATTTCCACCATCACAATCATATAGTGGATGGCAAACCTTTTATCAAAAAAAAAGTGACGATAGTAAGACCCTTGCAAATGCCATTCAAGTAAATTTAAACAAAAATATAGAGAAAGAAAATAATAGACAAATTATGCCAATTTCAAATATATATATTATGGATCATGTAGAGGTTCCATCAGTTATTGTTGAATGTGGTTTTTTATCTAATCCTGAGGAGTGCGAAAATTTAAAAACAGAATCATATCAAAATAAAGTCGCATGGGGAATATACTTAGGCTTACAAGAGTATTTCTCAAATAAATAATTGACTTTTTTTTATACATATGTTATTTTAAATATAACATATGTATTTTTTGGAGGAAAAATGAACAGTAAATTTATGGAAGTAGCTTTAAAAGAGGCAAAAAAAGCATATAAACTTAATGAAGTACCTGTTGGGGCAGTAATTGTGAAGGACAATGTTATTATTTCTAAAGCATATAATTTGAGGGAAAAAAACAACTCTAGTCTTTCACATGCAGAAATTTTATGTATAAAAAAAGCTTGTAAAAAACTTGGAACATGGAGATTAGAAGGCTGTGATATGTATGTAACACTTGAACCATGTGCAATGTGTGCAGGAGCACTTACACAATCTAGAATAAACAAAGTATATATTGGAGCAAAAGATGAAAAAAATGGATGCGTAGGATCTATTGCCAATATATTAGATATAAATACAACTCATAAAGTAAAATATGAATATCTTGAAGATACTAGAGAGTGTTCATTAATACTCACAAATTTTTTTAAAGAGTTAAGAAAAAAGAAAAAATAGAAGAACATTTTCTATTCTTCTATTTATATGGATGGTGTTCTTGGGCAGAATCGAACTGCCGACCTTTCGCTTAGGAGGCGAACGCTCTATCCTACTGAGCTACAAGAACAAATATATAATATATTATATCAAATAATGTATTTTTTTCAATAACTTTTATCAAAAAAGATTGAATTATTTAGTAAATTAATGTATAATACTAATATGCGTGTAGCTATAGCTCAACTGGATAGAGCATCTGGCTACGAACCAGAAGGTTGCAGGTTCGAGTCCTGTTAGCTGCACCAATGACGTATCTGTTAGAACTAATAAATAGATAGATACAAAAATCAATCAGAAATAAAATCTGGTTGATTTTTTTCTTGTTAAAAACTTCTATACCTGGATAATTTAAAATATATATTAAATTATATAAATTAGTTTGAATTTGTAATAAATAGTTACGTAGTTATATAATTAAAATATGTAACAATTTTTCGAAACTTTTTCACGTTAAATTTTCTTTTTAATATAATATACCAGGGGTGATGATGTTGGGATTTACCGAAAGAGAACTATTAGCTAGAATAATTCAATGTGAAGCAGGAGGAGAAGGTGATACTGGTATGAGAGCTGTTGCAACAGTTATAATGAATAGAGTAAATTCTGCGGATGGAGAGTATGCAAGAGTATCTGCTGGAGGTAGTATTAGAAATGTTATATTTCAAAAAGGTCAATTTAATTGTGCAACAGAAACTTTAGGTGGTAAGTATAATTCTCAAAATATATACAATATGAGTCCAGAAACAATACATTATGAGATAGCTGATTGGGCTCTTGCAGGAAATAGACTAAATGAGGTTGGAGATTCCCTTTGGTTTATGAATCCATATATGCCTAAATGTCCTAAAGAATTTCCATATAATGGAACAGGGATAAATCATACAAGAGTAAATAAACATTGTTTTTATAGACCGACTTCATTATATAATGAAACATAGAAAGGAAAATGGTTATGGAAGAAAATGATAATAATATGAGTATGACTAATACACAAACTGAACCAGAAACTTTAACAAATACAGCATATACACCAGCTTTTTTAAAAAGATATATTGGAAGACTTGTTAGAATAGAGTTTTTAATTGGAACAACTTATTTGGAAGATAGAACTGGAATTTTACTTGAAGTAGGTGCAAGTTATGTTTTATTACGTTCTATTCAAGATAAAAATTTATTATATTGTGATATATATTCTATAAAATTTGTAACAATATCAGATAATACAACTACATATAATAGTGGTATTCCTGCAATGTGGGGAAATTACTAGAAAATAGTTTACACTTTAATATATTTATGATATAATGGTCTACATAAAATAAAGGTGAGATAAATGAAGAAATTAAATGTAGTAATAGTTACAGTAATATTAGCATTATGTTGTAATACAATATTTGCATCTACAACATTATATAGTACGTTAGAAAAAAATGAAGAAACAACCCAAATGTTAAATATTCCATCTCCTCTTAGTGTGTTTAGTGCATCTTTTGGTTTTTTTGGAACGTTTATAAAAGGGTTTGCAATTGTTATATTATTTTATCTATTTGCAACTTTACTTTGTAAATGTATAATAAATTCAACTCAAAGTTTAAAAACGTATATTTCCCACAAAAGACTTGGAAAAGTTATGGATAGAATGTATAAGTATAAAAGAGAGGTTTAAGACTCTCTTTTATCATTAATAGGTATAAATAATTTACATTTACATATACCTTCTTTTATAAATTCATCACATGGACAAAGTGTCGTATCATCTTCTTTTAATCTACATGGACAATGTCCATTTTTTCTTTCAATTCCTTGCATAATTTTTTTTACATATTCAATATCTTTATTAAGTCTATAACCTTTCATATTGCCTCCTATTTTCATACTATATGGTATGAAGTTTAATATATTTATATTCTAATATACTTAAATTAAAACTCAATACTTCCTGATTCTCTTATATTAGACATACTCTTTACATTCTAATATATTTAAATTAAAACTGAGAATAAATCTGTTCCATTGATTCCTTGTAAAAACTTTACATTCTAATATATTTAAATTAAAACTGGTATACTTGAAAAGCTAGAGCTATGTAAATAAAATAGCTAAAATCTGTCGATAGTATAAAAATAAAGCAAAATGTTAATCATTATATAAAAGTATCCATTTCATACAATAGACAGAATGGTTAAATATTAAGGTTTGTACAAGTTTTTTCCTTATCTGTCGTAGTACTATATTTTTAACATTATTTAAGGTAGACAGATATTATAGTATTGTGTATGACCATTATATAATAAATTTTAATATAAGTAAAGAATAATAGGATGTAATATTTCATATATTTTAATTAAATGGGTGAAGTTTATGTCTAAAATATGGAGTGCAATGCTTTGTATAAGTATAGTAATTGCAGTATTTTTTGGTAATCCGGATTCCGTTATATCAAGTATAATGGATAGCGGGAAAAGTGCAGTTGAAAATGTTATAACATTAATTGGTATGATGTGTTTTTGGAGTGGAATATTTAATATTTTTGAGAAAACTAATGTAATAAAGAAACTATCTAAAATTTTTAGTAAAACAGTAGGTTTTTTGTTTAGCAAAAATAACTTGAGTGATGCTTCAAAAGAATATATGTGTATGAATATAACTACAAATATAATTGGCGTAGGAAATGCTGCTACAGTAAATGGCATAAAAGCAATAAAATCATTACATGAAGATAATAATAAAAATGATATTCCAAGTAATAATATGACAACGTTTGTACTTTTAAATACAGCATCCTTGCAGCTTATCCCAAGCAGTATGATTGCTTTGAGAGCTATGTATGGCTCAAGTAGTCCAAGTTCAATTGTTATACCTATATGGATTGTTACAGGTCTTTCGCTTATAGCTGGTATTATTTCAATAAAAATATTAAACAAAAGGATGTAAGGTGATATATGTTAAATTATATAATAATGTGTATAGTTCCGCTTATGATACTTTTTATTATTGTTATAGCTGCAAAGGAAAAAAAGGATATTTTTAAACTATTCATTGAGGGAGCACTAGATGGACTAAAAGTAGTATACAATATTTTTCCATATATTCTTGCAATAACAATATCTATTGGTCTTTTAAAAAGTACTGGCGCTTTAGATGTCATTTTATATCCTTTTAAACCTCTTCTAGTAAAGTTTGGAATCCCAGATGATATTATTCCTCTATGCATAATGAGACCACTATCAGGAGGAGCCTCTATGTCTGTTGTTATGGAAATATTTAAAACTTCTGGTGCTGATTCTATATCAGGTAAAATGGCGTCAGTTATAATGGGGGCAACAGAAACTACTTTGTATACAATTACAATATTATTTGGAGCTGTTCATTTAAAAAAGATAAGAGGCGTCTTGATTGCAGGACTTATTGCTGATTTTGTTGCAATTGTTTCGTCTATAGTTCTTGTAAATCTTAATCTTCTTTAATATAAATTATAAATTATTATATCAAATTTTAAAAGTTGACATAAAGCAACAAAAATGATATAATATTAATAGGTCGGATAGTAATTTATATATTAAATTTAATTATATTAAAGGAGACTTACATATGTATGTAACAACAACAAAAGCATTGGAAAATAAAAATTTGAGAATTTATTTTGTTGAAGGAATAAGATACCTTGAAGTAAAAGCCTATTATAACCAAAAAGGAGGTACATATCATTGGAAGAGGGTGTATGCTTCAGATTCTAAGGCTTCTCCCAAAAAAAATACTCAAGAGGTATTTAAAAACAGTGGTAACAGTAAAGTTGTTATTGTTGTAGAGGAGGAAACAAACAAGGCAAGAAAGTATACTGTATATATTGAATACAGCGTGAAAATTGAAAAATTTTCATATTTGCCTAATAGGATTATTACACAGGAAGTTATTGATTATATCAACAAAGTAATCGAGAATGAAAATGTGTATAATCAGAAGATTAAGGAGTATAATGCTTTGCCTAAATGTGTTCAGGATTGTATACCCTATGAAGATATTGGATATTTTGAAGAAGCTATTTATAACGCGTCAAAATATAACAAAAATGTATATCGCCTTGACTGTTTAGAACCAATTCTTCAAACGAGCTTGGTTAAAGGTTGGTTAAGCAAAATGGATATTAATACATTATGCAAAGATCAGAAAACATTAGATCTTTTCGCAATATATGTTGCAAAAAGATTGGTAAAATTTATTCCAAGCATAGAAAAGGATATCTTTGAAAAAAGAATTCTCAATATTGAAAAAGCGTATGCTTAAGTATGGAAGTGAGTGGTTAAAACTACTCACTTCTTTTTTTATTCATTTCGACAAATTCCTTGTATTTGAATATATTTTTTGATATAATAACTGTGGAAAATTGTAAACAAAGTGGAGGTTAATATGGCAGAAGTAACACCTATGATGAAACAGTATTTAGAACTTAGAGATAAATATAAAGATTGTATTTTGTTTTATAGATTAGGAGATTTCTATGAGCTTTTTTATGATCAAGCAGAATTATGTAGTAGAGAATTAGAGTTAACTTTAACAGGTAAAGATTGTGGACAAGAACAAAGAGCTCCGATGTGTGGTATTCCTTTTCACGCTATAAATACATATATACCTAAAATGGTTGAAAAAGGATATAAAGTGGCAATTTGTGAACAAGTAGAGGACCCTAAAAATGCAAAAGGACTTGTAAAAAGAGATGTTGTAAAAATTATAACACCAGGGACAATAACAGATAGTACAATGTTAGATGAAAAAAAGAATAATTATATTGCATCAATTATAAAAGAAAAAAGTAACATAGCTTTTTCTTTTTGTGATATATCTACAGGTGAATTTAAAGTTACAAGTTTTAATGGCATAGATAGTGATATAAAACTTATAAATGAAATATCAAGAGTTTTACCATCTGAAGTTATAATTCATGATAGTATTAAAAAGGATGTTTCTCTCGTAAGTCAGATAACTAAATTATTTGATTTATATATATCATATAGCAATAATATATCAAATACAACTGTATATGATAATGCAAGTATAAATAATAACTTAGATGAGATAGAAAAAAATTGTGCTAATTTGCTTTTAAACTATATTGATGAAACCCAAAAAACAAATATTGATCAAATAAATAATATTGAGAAATATAGTACAGAAATATTTATGCAGCTTGATTCTTCAACAAGAAGAAATCTTGAAATATTAGAATCTAATAGGGAAAAGACAAAAAGAGGGAGTCTTCTTTGGGTACTTGACAATACAACAACAGCTATGGGAGGAAGAAGACTTAGAAGTTGGATTGAGGCTCCTTTGCTAAATTATGATGAAATTATAAAAAGACAAAATGCAGTTGAAACTTTAATACAAAATAAAATGCTTATGGATGAACTTATTGAAAACTTAAAATCAGTTTATGACATGGAAAGACTTATATCAAAAATAGTTAGTTCATCTGCTAATGCAAGAGAATTAGTATCTCTAAAAACATCTCTTGAAAAATTACCTAAAATTAAGAATATATTAAAGAATATTATAAATACTAATAATGATACATATATGAATGAGTTATATAGTGAATTTAGTACATTAGAAAATATATATTCTTTAATTAATAATTCTATTGTAGATGATCCGCCTATCTCAATTAAAGAAGGTGGGATAATTAAAAGTGGGTACAATGAACAAATTGATGAGTACAGAAATGCTTCAAAAGATGGAAAAAAATGGCTTATGGAACTTGAGGCTAAAGAAAAAGAATTAACGGGAATTAAAGGAAAATGGCTTAGAATAGGATATAATAGGGTGTTTGGATATTATATAGAAGTCACAAATTCATATAAAAATATGGTGCCAGAAGATAGATATATTAGGAAGCAGACACTTGCTGGTGCTGAAAGGTATGTAACAGATGAACTAAAAAAAATAGAAGAAAAAATACTTGGTGCAGAGGAAAAATTAATTGATTTAGAGTATGAAGTGTTTTGTAATATACGTAATGAAATAGCAAAAGAAGTTATTGATATACAAAGATCTGCAAGAGTTGTATCTATTTTAGATGTTTTATGTTCTTTTGCAACAGTTGCAATTAATTATAATTATACGAAACCAAACATATTAAAATCAGGAGAAATAAGAATTAAAGAGGGAAGGCATCCAGTAGTTGAAAAATCTTTAAAGTCTGACTCTTTTATTCCAAATGATACATATTTAAACAATGATGATGATAGATTTTTAATAATAACAGGGCCAAATATGGCTGGTAAATCAACATATATGAGGCAGGTTGCTCTTATTACGTATATGGCACAAATTGGCTCTTTTGTACCAGCAACAAATGCTGATATAAGTATTGTAGATAGAATTTTTACAAGAATTGGAGCATCAGATGATTTAGCTATGGGAGAATCTACATTTATGGTTGAAATGCAAGAACTTTCAAATATTCTTACAAATGCTACAAAAAATAGCCTTATTATTCTTGATGAAATAGGAAGAGGAACTTCAACATATGATGGACTTTCCATTGCATGGGCAACTGTAGAATATATAGCAAATAAGGAAAAAATTGGAGCTAAAACTTTGTTTGCAACTCATTACCATGAATTAATTGATATTGAAAATCAAGTAGAAGGTGTAAAAAACTATTCAGTTGCAGTTAAAGAAAAAGGTGACGACGTAATTTTTTTAAGAAAAATCGTTCCAGGTGGAACAGATGAATCCTATGGTATATATGTTGCAAAACTTGCAGGAGTTTCTAAATCTGTTATATCTCGTGCAAAACAATTATTAAGAGAACTAGAAGACGTAGATCTAGCAAAGAAAAGTATAAATAATAGAAAGAAAAAAATTACGACAGAGGAAATACAGGTTGATATGTTTAATTACAAAATGGCTGAAATCACAAAGATATTGGAGAAAACTAATTTAGATGAATTATCTCCAAAAGATGCTTTAGACGTTTTGTATAGATTAAAAGAAAAATTAAACTAAGGAGGAAAATAAAATGGCATCTATGATAATACATATTTGTATATCAAATATGGTAAAAGAAGAACTTAACTTATCTGATAAGTTTTTAGCTGGGAGTATAATGCCTGATTTAAAAAAAATGGCAGGATTGGATAGAGGAATAACCCACTATTTGAAATATGTTGTTGAGGATGGAAATGTTATGCATTTACCTGATCTTGATAAATTTATACAAGAAAATACTTTTAAGCTTTTGGATTTTAAAACATTAGGAACATATGCACATTTAATAGAAGATAAAATCTGGTTTGAAAAATTTGTGGGAAAATATATTAAATGGCATGATGAAGATTTAGGACTTGTTACTAATTTAAAAACAGGTAAAGTATATGATTTTGATACATTTAGTAAGCAAATTTATTCTGATTATTTAAATGTAAATAAAAAAGTTATATCAAAATACAACCTTGATGTGGATAAAATTGCTAATAATATTAGAGAAGCACTCGCAGATGATGTGTTAATAAAATGTTTTGACAGTTATATTAGTACTCTAAATAATAAGTCAGACAGTTCAAGAATAAACTTCTTGACTGATGAGGATTTGGAGGAATATATAACAATGTCTACAAAAGAAGTAGTTAAACGAATAAATGAATTAAGATAGGGGGTAACTATGGGAAATATTGTTCTTTTAGATGAACATACAATAAATAAAATAGCTGCAGGTGAAGTTGTAGATAGACCAGCTTCAATTGTAAAAGAATTAGTTGAGAATGCTATAGATGCTAAAGCAACATCAATTACAGTTGAAATACGAAATGGTGGAATAAAATATATAAGAGTTCAAGACAATGGAAAAGGATTTGCATCAGATGATGTTGAAATGGCTTTTGAAAGACATGCTACAAGTAAGATTAGAAAAGAAGAAGATTTAGCTAGTATAACTTCTATGGGATTTAGAGGTGAGGCTTTAGCTTCAATTGCTGCTATTGCAAAAGTTTCTTTAATTAGTAAAAACGAAAATGAAGATATTGGAACGAAAGCATTTGTTGATGCTGGAACAATAAAATTTGTAGAACCATCAGCTTCAACTCAAGGAACAAAAATAGAAATATTTGATGTATTTTATAACGTTCCTGCAAGATATAAATTCTTAAAAAAAGATTCAACTGAAGCAGGATATATAGAAGATGTGGTAAGAAGAATGGCACTTTCCAATCCAAGTATTAGTTTTAAGTATATAAATAATTCTAAAACTGTTTTGCAAACATCAGGTAAATCTGATTTAAAATCAGTCATCTATGATATATTTGGAAGAGAAATTTATGATAATGTTATACCTGTAGAATATGAATATAATTCAATGAGTGTAAATGGTGTTATTGGTCTTCCAAAAGTTTCAAGATCTACTAGAATGCATCAATTTACTTTTGTAAACTCAAGGTACATAAAAGATAAGACTATAAATGCAGCTTTGGATAGGGCGTGCAGTGAAAAGTATGCAATAAATAAATTCCCATTTTGTGTTATAAATTTATCTATGAGCCCAAATCATTTAGATGTAAATGTTCATCCAGCTAAACTTGAAGTAAAATTTGAAGATGAAACCTCAGTTTTTGACGTAGTTTATCACGCAGTAAGACAAGCTATAGAAAATAAAAATAGAGAAGATAGCCCTTTTAGTAATATAAAAAAATTAGAGGAAAATAGTATAGATAGAATAAGTTCAGATTTAAAAAACACAGGTGTTATAAAAGAAAATAAAGAGAAAAAATTTGAGTTCAAACTTCAAAACGCACCAGATTATTGTGTTGAAGAACCTAAAAATAATATTTATGATATTGCTAAAGTAGGAAAAGATAGTTTAAATACAATAGAAGATATAAAAATTAAAAATGATGAATTTAAAGAAATCCCAAAAAGTACTGTTGAAAATGTGGACAACTCAACTTCAAATTTAGTGGAAGAAATAGAAGTAAAAGAAACTGATATAAAAACTTCTGAAAATAAAACTCAGATAGGACAAGTTCAACAAGGTGAAGAAATAAAAAAAGAAATATTGTATAAATATGTAGGAAATATATTTAACACATATATAATTATTCAAATTGAAGATAAAATGTATGTTATTGATCAACATGCTGCTCATGAAAGACTTTTATTTGAAGAGTTTAAGGAAAGTTACTATTCAACAGATAGGAATATTCAAATGATGTTGATACCTACTCTTGTTGAACTTACTCCAAAAGAAAAAAATATTGTAGTTGAAAATATGTCTATGTTTGAAAAAGCAGGATTTATTCTTGAGGACTTTGATGAAAAGACGATAAAAATATCAGGAATTCCAAATATTGGATATGATATAGATTATACAGGTATGTTTAAAGATATAATAGATGAAATTTTAGGTGTTGTTAAAACAGAGAAGGAAGAAAAAGAACATAGATTTTTAGCTACACTTGCATGTAAAGCTGCAGTAAAAGGTAATATGAAGTTAGATGTACAAGAGCAGATTAATCTTATTGATAAAATGGTAAAACTAGAAAATCCTTTTACATGTCCACATGGAAGACCAACTGCTTTTGAAATGAGTAGATATGAAATAGAAAGAAAATTTTTAAGGAAATGATATGAGAAAAAAGATAATATGTATTGTTGGTGCTACAGCATCTGGTAAAACTGCATTAAGTATAGAACTTGCAAAACAAATAAATGCAGAAATTATTTCTGCAGATTCTATGCAAATATATAAAAAACTAAATATAGGTACAGCAAAAGTCACAAAAGAAGAAATGGAAGGTATTCCGCATCATATGATAGATATTTGTGATGTACGTGAAAAGTTTAGTGTTGCAGATTTTAAAAATATGTGCTATGATAAAATAAGTGAAATTTCAAAAAGAAATAAAAATGTCATTATTGTTGGTGGAACTGGTCTATATTTTAATTCAGTAATATACGATATGAATTTTGATAATCAAAAAAATACAGATGACTATAGAGATGAATTACAAAAAATTTTAAATGAAAAAGGAAAAGAATATTTATATAATAAGCTAGTAGAAATTGATCCAATATCTGCAAAAGAAATTCACCCAAATAATATTAAAAGGGTTATTAGAGCTTTAGAAATAGCAAAAAACTCAGAAAAATTAAAATCAGAACATATGATGGAAGAAATAAAAAGACTTGAAAAATTTTCACACCCGGATTATGAATTTTTTGTTTATTATATTGATTATCCAAGAGAAAAATTGTATGAAAGAATAAATAAAAGAATAGATATTATGGTGAAAAATGGTGCTTTAGACGAAGCTAAAATGTTGTATGATATGAATTTAGATAAAGATAATACATGTATTCAAGCAATTGGATATAAAGAATTTTTTGAATATTTTGAAGGAAAAGAAAACTTAGATGATGCTATTGAAAAATTAAAGAAATCAACTAGACATTATGCTAAAAGACAAATTACATGGTTCAAAAACAAACTTAATTGTCATTATTTAGAAGAATATAATAATGTATCTGGTATGGTAAATGAAATAATAAGTGATAGTAAAATTCTAGAAAAATAGAGGTAAGTATATGAGGGGTAATGTTCAAACGCCTAATAAAATAAAACCAAAAAGTATAAAAAAGAAAAACATTGTTGTAATTATTGTGGCAGTTATATGTTTAGTAGTTATTTGTGCAATTATTTATGAATGTGTTATACAAAAATCTCAGACATATACAGTAGTTAATGGATATGTTGAAAAATCAAGTAATGTGCAAGGAATAGTAATAAAGCAAGAAAAAGTAATTGATATAAATAATAATAATGCTATTATTCCTCTTGTCGAACAAGGAGAAAGAATTAGAAAAACTGAATCGGTTGCACTATATAAGGATAATAATTATCAGGAATACATAAGCAAAATAAACGATTTAGATAAACAAATAGAAACCTTAATTAAAGATTTACCACAAAATTATTCAAATGATATTACATATATAGAATCACAAATTGAACTTCTAGGTAAACAAGCAAGGAAAACAACATCATATATTAAAATACAAGAATATAAAACAAAAATAGATGAACTTACAAGTCAAAAAATTACTATACTTGGAGAATTGAGTCCACCTGGATCAAAGGTAAGAGAACTAATCGATACTAGAAAAAATATAGAAGAAAATTATAAATCTTCTGCAAATAATATTAAATCATCAATGGCTGGTTGTGTTACCTATAAAATTGATGGATTAGAAGGCATAACTGATACATCAAAAGTTTTGAATTATACTAAAAATGAAATTGATGATATTTTTAGTAAATATAGGTCAAATACATCAAGTGATTTTGGAATAAAAATTGTAGATAATTTTAATGCGTATATTATTGTTAAAGTACAAAATAATGAATATATTAAATCAGGAAGTAATATATACATTAAATTTACTGATAAATCTAATGTAAAAGAAAGCGCAATACTTACAAAAGTGGTAGATATAGATGAAGACAACAAATATTGTATTATTTTTATGAGCAATGGAATTGAAAAATTAATAGATTCTAGGTGTGAAAACATAGAAATAATATGGACAAGAAAATCAGGAATGGCTGTTCCTTTAAATGCGATCACTGTAGATAGTTCAAACATTGGAAAGGTTACTACTATTAAAAATGGAGATTACCAAGAGGTACCCATAAAAATTAGTTTATCAAATGATAATATTGCGATAGTTGATAATCTAACTGATGAAGAAAGAAAAAACAATGGAATAGAAAATAAAAATACATTAGAAATATATGATCAATTGGTAATAAAAGAAGAGTAATTTTAAAAGTTACTCTTCTTTGTATATTTTTTACCACTTTTTTTATCAATATATAGTTTTAATTTTTCATCGACTTCTTTTACCTTAAATAATTTCTTTTTTTGACCTAATATTAGTAATAGTTGATATACCTCAAAACTTGTAAACAAATCGTTATCTAGCATATCAAGTACAGAATGTTTATAATAAAATTCTTTTGATTTTTCAATAATTAAAGGGGTATCAATTATTTTATTATATATAAATATATTTTCTGGTAAAATCGTTGAACAAATTAAAGCTCTAGGTTCCTCATAATTTCCATAAATATAGTCCTTAATATTACAAATAAAATCTTTATTATTTGTTAAATCAAGGGCAGTTTCATTATATATTAGTATGTTTAGTTTAGAAATATTTATTTTAAGGCATGTAAAGTTATTATCATAATATTTTTCTGAATCCATTGGGGAAAGATAAGAAATAATACCTTTTTTTTCGGTTCTTTCATATGTAACAACTTTATTAGCATTCTGAGATAATTTTATACCATATTTTATATAATTATCGACATTTTCATTAGGTACAAATAAGTATAAGTTTTTCAAATTACACACTCCTATTTTACTTTAGTATTATACCATATATTACAAATAAAGTTAATACTATACTATATATTTTATTGTATAATTTGAGAAATTTTTACTTATCAAATTAGTTATAAATTTTGAAGCCTCATTCTTAAAGGTGTCTTTATAGTGATATTTACCAATTCCTCTACTGGTCATTTTTTCTTTAGAATATAAAGGAATACTTTTTGGAAATGCCTCTGAATTAATTTTATCATGTATATAGCTGTATGTCATAAAAATTAATTCAAAAGTTATATTCTTTTTTGCTTTTTTTGAAAGATTAGAAGTCATCTCAAGGATTAGTTTAGAATAGTCATTTTTATATGAATCAGTAAGTATTATTGGAGCAATTAATATATATGGTTTATATCCGAGATTCACATAGTTCATTTATTGCATTAATTCTTTCTTGCAAATTAGATGTTCTTAATTCATATCTTGTTATTATATTATCAGGATTTAAGCTTACTCTAGGTATTAACCTTTCTATATAATTTATTTGTAAAATGGGTTTTATATTGCTAAATTTAGTAGGAAATGTAAGAATTCCTTTATTAGAGTTTTTAAAAAAATATTCTAAATTTTCTTTTAGGTCTTCTGTAACTTCATTTTCAAGTAAAAGATCACTATTGCTTCCTATTTCATATACAGTATTTTTTTCATATTTTTGACTTGTTTTTATTAAATGATCTAAAATTTCTTCTTTATTAACAAATACTCTTAAATATGAACATTTATTGTAATTACATACAAGGTAGCAATATTGGCACATAGCGTAGCATCCCGATGAAGTAAATGGTACAAGAAAGTTTGAAATTTTATGGTTAATAACATATTTATGAGTTTTTCTTTTACCAAGTATTAAATAATTTTTTAATTTTGGAAATTGTTTGTTTTCATATGCTCTAAGCGAAGGAATATTATTATGAGATGTAATTACTTCTTTTGGAATATCTGAATATTTTTTTAGTAGAAATCTCCCTCTTTTATACATATTACAATCATTTTCATAAAATAATTTTTCGAATTTTACTTTTTCCATTTTATCACCTTATTAGTAGTATGAGCAAAATTTATTTTAAATAATAAAATAATAGTATAATGTAACAAAAATGTTAGAAAAGGAAAAAACACCCCATAAATTAGGCGGATTTGTTACATTATTATGTATAAGAATAAATCTAACATGCATAAAAAAATTGACAAAGAATAAAAATTATAGTATAATAAGGACACGATATGTTTTAAGGGGGATTTCTGTGAAGGAAGATAAAGCATATAAAATTAGAAAAACTTTTATTGTTATAACTTTAATATTGTTATTTGCTACTGCCGGTTTATTTGTTATATCTGCCAACGTAAAAACAGTTACAATTGATTATTATGGACAGAAAACAAGTGTAAAAACATTAGCAAGTACAGTAGATGGATTTTTATTACAAAATAAAGTTTATGTTAATGATAATTCAACTATTGAACCTAGTAGAGAAAATAAAATAGAAGATGGCCTTGAAATAAAAGTATATTCAAATAATGAGCTTGCAAAATTTGATGAAAATGAGGTTAGAAAAGAATATACTCCTATGATTGCCAAGCTTGAAGATGTTGAAGAATCAATTCCTTTTGAAGAACAAAAAAATGATAACTCAAATATAGATGTTGGAACAGAGAATGTTGTTCAAGAAGGGAAAGAAGGAAAAAAATTAACAAAATATTTAGTTAGATATAATCAAAACTCTGAAATATATAGAGCTGAATTAAGTAGTAATGTTATTTCAGAAGCAAAAAATAAAGTTGTTGAAGTTGGAACAAGATATAATCTTGCATCAAGAAGTTCAAGTGTAAATATTCCTACTTCTATAGTTACTGATGGAGGATTTAAACAATATAATATTGGACTTCCAGTTGAACAACAAAAGTATGCATATAATCTTTGTCAACAATATGGTGTGCAATATGAATTGTTCTTAGCTGTTATGTATAAGGAAAGTGGATTTAATTCAAATGCAGTTGGTGGAGGAAATTCATACGGACTTTGTCAAATTCATATTTCAAATCAATCAAATTTAAGCAGAAAACTTGGAATAACTAATTTATTAGATCCTTATGATAATATGACAGCAGGTGTTTATTTATTAGCCAATTATTTAAACTCTGCAAGATCAAAGGTTTCTGGTGATGCAGTTGAAGTATATGGATTAAATGCATATAATATGGGTGAAGGTGCATATTATAATTCATGTTATAGTCAGGGTATTTTGAATAGAGGATATAGTAATTCAGTTATAAGTATAAAAAATGCATTAATAAATAATGGTGGATTATAAAATTAATTAGAAGTAATAAAAGTGATTGCTGGAGTAAATCTAGCAATCACTTTTTAAAAGAAGGGAAAAATATGAATACATTAAAAGAAACTAAAAGTATTTTAAATAAATATGGATTAAAGGCCAATAAGCGTTTTGGTCAAAATTTTTTAGTTGACGATAACATACTAAATAATATAGTTGAAGTTTCAAATATTAAGAAAAATGAGCTTATTATAGAAATTGGACCTGGACTTGGTAATTTAACAAATTATATTTTAAGTAATGCAACTTATTCTTTACTTATAGAAGTAGATAATAATATGATTAAAGTGATAAATGATAGATTTAAAGACTATGATAACTACACTTTAATAAGTCAAGATATATTAAAGGTAAATATAGATGAGGAAATACTTAAAATAGAGGAAAAAAACAAGATAAAATTTACAAATGTAAAAGTAGTGGCAAATTTACCATATTATATCACTACACCAATTATATTTAAGTTGTTACAAGATTCAAAAAGAATAAGTGAAGTAATTGTTATGGTTCAAAAAGAAGTTGCACAAAGAATGGTTGCACAAAGTAATACTAAGGATTATGGAATACTTACTTTAATGGTGCAATATTTATCAGATGCAAGTATTGCTTTTTTAGTTCCAAAAGAGTCGTTTATACCTGCTCCAAATGTAACGTCAGCAATTATAGTTTTAAAGAAGAATAAGAAGTATAAAGTTAAAAATGAAGAAGTGTTTATTAAATTAGTTCATTGCGCTTTTGCCCAAAGAAGAAAAACCATGATAAATTCATTATCTTCAACAAATTTTAAAAATCTTTCTAAGGAAGAACTTAATATTTTGTTTGAAAAGTTAGATATTGATAAAAATGTTAGAGCTGAACAACTTGATATAAATGATTTTATACGTATATGTGATATGCTTTAGTTTAACAATATTTAATCAATTAAATAATATTTAAAATACATTAAATATAAATTGTATTATTTAATTTAAAAATGGTTTATAAAACTTAGTAAAAAATAATGTGAAATTATAAAAAAATATCAAGCCAATCTTTACGAAAGGCTTGATATTTATATTTTTATGGAGCTTGAAGTCAGAGTCGAACTGACGACCTACGGTTTACAAGACCGTTGCTCTACCAACTGAGCTATTCAAGCATTTACAATACATTGGTGACCCGTAGGAGAGTCGAACTCCTCACTCCGCCGTGAAAGGGCGGTGTCTTAACCGATTGACCAACGGGCCAATAAAAAAAGTGGTGAGCCATCGCAGATTCGAACTGCGGACAACTTGATTAAAAGTCAAGTGCTCTGCCAACTGAGCTAATGGCCCACAAAATGTATTGCTAATATATAATACATTATTTTTTGTTAAATGTCAATGATTTTTTGAAAAAAAGTTAAAAATTTTCTAAAAAAGTTTAAAATTGTAAAAATTTCTGTCGAAAATGTTCTATTTTTATCTAACAATGTAGAAATAATGAAAATCTATTGATTTAAAAAAAATATAATGTTACAATTTGTATGGTGGTTTATTTTGTTATATTTATTTGAATTTATTTTTTTCTTTTTGTTTTTTCTTTATAAGTTATATTTCCTTGTTACAAACAACGTTAGTCTATCAATAATAGGAGGTAAGTTGAATAGGCATATTAATAGTAAAAAGAATATAACTTGCAACTTGGACTATACTAATTTTAAATTCATTTTTCATCTTAAAAGTTTTATATATAATCCACCCAGTTGGTATAAAAGGGTGATTAATTGCTTTGGTATATCAACTGTAATATTGATTTTTAAAATATCTATTTCATACAAATTTTTAATTTCTAATGTTTTATTCATAAATCTTTTTAACAAAACAATAGATATTGTAAATATTTTATCTAATTATTATATATACTTTAAAATCTTGTATTATACTTTATTTTTCTTTTTTATTTTTTGTCAGATTTATAAACTTTATTCCTGGGTTAACTCACATAGTGAAATAAATAACAATAAATTATTAAATAAAAAAGAACTTCCTTTATCTGTTTACATTGGAGAATATAATGAAGAGAATGTTTTTATAAAAGAAAAAGGACTTTATCAAAATATATTAATAACAGGAAGTATTGGATCTGGAAAAACAAGTACAGCAATTTCAAACATTTTAGATTCTTTAATTAAAAATAACTTAGGAGGATTGATTATTGATATAAAAGGTAATTTTGTAGATACAGTTAATAAAATAGCAAAAAAGCATTTAAGACAAGAAGACATAGAGTACATTTCTTTAAATGATAATACAATATATAATCCACTTAATGAACCTAACTTATCTAGTATGGAACTTGCAAGTATTGTAAAAAAGGTACTTACACTAATATCAAATAGTAAGGAAAATGAACCTTTTTGGTTAGATAAAGCAGAAGAATACATCAGAGATTTTATAACCTTAATTAGAGTATATAATAATGGAATTTTAAATTTTTCTGAAATTCATAATTTGGTAATAAATAAAGAATATTTAAAAGAAAAACTATTAAATATAAAAGATAGGATTCTAAGAAATGAATTTTCTGATGAAAAATTATTTGAGTTAAATAGTGCAATTTTAAATATAAATAATGATTATTTAGGACTTGATGATCGAACCTTTGGAATTATAAGGGCTGAGATTACAAGAATGACATCAGTTTTTATGTCTAGTGTAAAATACTCTAAAAAATTTTGTTCTAATATAGTTTCAAATATAAGATTTCTTTCTAATAAAATCTATGTATTATCACTTGATATAGCAAATAATGAAAAATTATCTAAAATAATAGCAACATATTTAAAATTAAAATTTCAAAGAGAAATTTTAGGTAATCATAAAAAAGATAAATCTGTGTTTTTTCTTTGTGATGAATATCAGGAGGTTTGTAATGCTCAAGATGGTAATTTCTTTTCACTTTCAAGAGAGTATAAATGCATTAATGTTATAAGTATGCAAAGTTATTCATCTCTTGTAAATTCGCTTTTAGATGAACATTTGGCTGATGTAATAATACAAAATTTTGTAAATAAAATATGGTTTAGAAATGATGATTACTTTACAATTCAAAGAATAATTTCAATTCTTGGTAAAGAAAAAATATTAAATAAAAGTAAATCATATACAGAAAATGGCAAAAATACTAGATATAATATTTTTGCTAATAAGTTAATTTCATATAAGTCTGATTTTTCAGAAAGTTATTCTGAAAATGAGGTAATGCAAGAAAAATATACTTATGACTTTTTTACGCAAAAATTAAATACTTTTGAAGCTATGTGCATGTTATCGGATGGATATAAAATTAACTTGTATGAAAAAATTAAGTTGAAAATATGGGAGGATGATAGTAATGAAGAAAAGTTATAAAAAAATAATAATAATATGTTTAATAGTTTGTTGTATATTTTTTGTTTGTTCAACAGTGTATTGTGCAAGTGCCAAAACTCCAACTCTTGTTAACAAACTAAATTCTGCTTTAAAAAGTATACAGTCATATTTGGTTAAATTAGCGGCACCTGCAGCAGGAGTAGCTATTGCAACAGGTGTTTTAATGCGTAAATTAAGTTTTGGCGATGAAGAAAAAATGTCTAAAGGTAAAAAAGTAATAATAAATGCAATAGTATGTTACGGTATAATTATTTCAATAGATATTATAATTAAGTTTGTAGAGTCTGTATTAAAATAATATATGGATGCACAAAATATAATAAATTCCTTAAATACCGTATCACAAAAACTTTTTAAATCTTTGGATAATGAAATATTTGAAAAAATGGATGATTTGGTAAATGTAAATTCAGATTTATTTAATAAATCACCTCTTAAAGATGTTTTTTTTCAAGATAAAACTAATGCTTTAATTATAATTGCAAACTCTTTAATTTTATTCTATGTTATTTATTTTGTTTTTTTAAAATTAATCTCAATATATAATGGGAATAAATCTCAAAGTATATACATGTTTGTAATAAAACTTATTATAGTAACAGTAATGGTAAACTTTAGTTATTACATTTGTAGAGAAATAGTAAACATGATAGGCTTATTAACAGACTGTGTTGATGGGGGACTCTATGATTTACTAGGTAAAAAGGTATCTTTTGTTAGCTTAAAAGAAAATATAGTTAAAATAGATGATATAATAAATTCAGACCTTTTAAGTTTAAATGGAATTATAAAAGGAATAATCTCTTTTGGTAGTATTTCTATTTTAATTAATTTTGCAATAAGATATGTTACAATAATATTTTTATTCATTATTTCTCCATTTGCCTTTATTTGCCTAAGTAATGAACTAACTATTGGAATATTTAGGACATGGTTTAAGACTCTTTTTGTAAGTCTAATGACACAAATTATAGTAAAATTTATTATTTTTATACCTTTGTTATATAAAGATATAAATAGTATGACATATAAAATAATACTTGTTGGAAGTATATATATCATATATAAGATAAATGGTTTTACAAAAGAAATTTTTATAAAAATTTCTTCGAATAATCAAATTAATAACATATTTAATAGTTAGGAGAAAAATGAAAGAATATAATAAACAGAATACATATCAAAATTTTAACAGAAAAAATAAATGGATGGGGATTATTGATTATAAATCACTCTTAGTATTGGTAATATATATGTTCATTATTTTTTCTGCTATTAGAGTTTTAAATTTAAGTCTTAAATTATCAATGTACCTTTTTTTATTTTTTACAGTACCTATAATTTCAGCTGTAATTATAAATGTAAACAATGAAGTCGCAATTGATGTTATTTTAATTATTATAAAATTTTATATTAAAAAGAAAATTTTTATTAACAAAAAAGAAATAAAAAAAGAAAAAATAAAGTTGTATAAAAAGCATGAATAAGTTTTGAGTTTAGTATTGTAAAAATATGTCACAAATGATATAATGTATTCACTAAAGTAGTGTTGTTAAGGAGAATCGTTATGAAGTTTGTACAGAAAAATTCATTAGAACTAGGTGATACACCTCTACCTGATTTGTTTATATTAAATTATATGCCACAACTTGAAAATATTGACGTTAAAATTTATCTATATATTTTATTTTTGGCAAAAAATGGAACGGAAGCTGATAAGTCAGATTTAGCAAAAAAGCTTAATATTTCAGAGCAAGATGTTTCTTTTGGGTTTGAAAGATTACAAGCAGAAGGATTAATTACAAGAACAACACATGGGTACAATTTAATTGATGTTCGAGAAAATGAAATTAATAAAAGTTATATACCAAAAATTGAACCAAGAAGAACTAAACTTCAAACTGAACGAGATAGAAAAAGAATAGCTGCAGCAAGTGCAATAAATGAAAGTTTTTTTCAAGGCGTTATGTCTTTAGGGTGGTATACAGATATAAGTGCTATGTTTGAAAATTATTCTTTCTCAGAAGAAGTTATGATTGCATTATTTCATTATTGTCAGGAGAGAAAAGCGCTAAACAAAAAATATGTTCATGCAGTAGCTGAAAGCTGGTTTAATGGTGGAGTAAAAACGTTTGAACAACTTGAAGACTTTTTAGAAAGTTATGACAATATACAAAAAATAAAGCAAAAAATTAGTAAAGCTTTAAGATTAAATAGAAATTTAACTAAATATGAAGAGCAATATATTGATACATGGATAAAGGATTATGGATATGATTTTAATATGATAGAAGAAGCATTAAAACGTACTGTAAATAAACCAAATCCAACTATAAGTTATGTTAATGGGATATTAGTTAACTGGTATAAAAAAGGATTTAAAGATGTAAAAGATATAGAGAAAGAAATTACTGCCAAAGTAAATGAAGTTACATCTTCATATAAAAAATCATCTAAAGCAAAAACTAAATATCAAGATGTTGAACAAAGAGAGTACACTGATCTAGATTCATTTTACGATAATATGTAAAGGAGGTAGTTATGGATAATCAATTGTGTAGAGAAATATTAAAAAATAGAGATATAAAAAGGCAAAGAAAGATTGATGAAGCAATTATTAAAAAAAGAAAAATATACAAAGATTATCCCGAACTAGAAGAAATTGAAAAAAATATAAATCTTTTAGCTCTTAAAATAACAAGAAACATTGTTGCAAGTGATGAAATTACTAGACAGGTTGAAAAAGAAAATATGAAATCAAAGCTTGATAAAATGGAAGAGAAAAAGAAAAGAATTTTAAAAAAAATAGGAATTACAGAAGCTGATTTAGAACCAGACTTTGATTGTAAAATTTGCAATGACACTGGAATGGTTACTAAAAATAATATAACAAGTTATTGTAATTGCTTTAAACAGGAGGTCCTTAATAAAACATATAAACAATCAAATATATTAAAATTAGAAGAAGAAAATTTTAAGACCTTTGATAATTGTTATTACTCTAATAAAAAGGATAAGGAAAAATATGGAATTGATAAATCTCCACTTGAAAATATAGAATTGATAAAAAAGATTTCACAAGATTTTTGTAAAAATATAAAAAATAATAATCAGAAAAGTTTACTATTTACTGGTAATACAGGACTTGGAAAAACATTTATTTCGAATTGTATTGCTAAAGATGTAATAGATCAAGGAATGAATGTTGTTTATCAAACTTCACCAATATTAATGGATCAAATACTTGATTATAAATTTTCATACGATAAAACAGAATCACAAAAGGAAAAGTATAATAGGATATTCAACGTTGATTTGTTAATAATTGATGATCTTGGAACCGAAACAATGAATAATAATAAATTTACAGAACTTTTTAATATAATAAATACTAGACTTTTAAATAATAAAAAGATGGTTATTTCAACAAATTTAAGTTTAAATGATTTATATAATAGATATGATGAAAGAATATTATCAAGACTAATCGGTAATTTTACCATTTGTAAATTTATTGGTGAAGATATAAGATTAAAGAAAAAGAAAATAAAATAGAATAAAATAAAATATATCACAAGACATAAATGTGTTTTGTGATATATTTTTATGTTACTATTTAGGGTATAAATAAGAATACAAAATAAATTTTATTAGCACTACAAGATATTTAACAAAATTAATTTTACAGTTTATATAATTAACAATAATTATTTCAAAGTGGTTTGTACCAATATTTTGGCACGATAATTCAAGTTATTGATTTCTATCTAATTAAAAAATAATCGAGGTAATTTCATCAATTATTCCAAAATACATATTAAATAGGTCATCATTAATCATTTTTACAAGCAGATATAGCTTAACATATTTTTTGTTATATTACAATTTGTAACAATAGATGAAATTTTTCAGAAAAATAATAAATAATTATTGAAAAAAGATTTAAAATATAATAAAATAAAAGTACGTACTAGTTCTATGTATAAAAACAAAGGAAAGAGAGGAAAAAGATATATGAAAAAAGTAGAAAAAGAAAAGCAAAAAAATAATTTTACAAAACTAACTCATAAAAAAGGTATATCGCTAATAGTGTTGATTATTACAATAATAGTTATAATAATACTTGCAGCAGTAGTTATTTTAACAATAACAAAAAATAACCCAGTAAGTAGTGCAAAAGAAGCAACATTCAAAGAAGATATGGCAAGTATACAAGATGAATTGTCGATGTATTTGTCAAAAAAATATACAGATAATCCAACAAGTTTTGATAAATCAAGTGTTAATTTATCAGGAGATAGTATGGTAACAGAGTTACCAAGTACTAAGAAGTATAAAGATAAAGTATCAGTAATAAAAGGAAAATTAGTATGGGCAGGAGAAACTGAGAATAATACAGAGTATAAATGGTTTTCAGAGGTAACAGATGGAGCAACAAAGAAAAGCGAAGAATGGAAAGATACAATAGCTAGTGTAGAAGATGGAGTACCAATTCCAAAAGGATTTACGTATAAAGAAGGAACAAAAGATACAGGACTTGTTATAAAAGATGATAAAGATAATGAATTTGTATGGGTACCTGCAACTGAGAGTACATATGTAAAAGATACAAGTCTCAGAGGTATTAAACCAACGGGTGATGATACTCTACCAATGGGTATAACAGATGAAACGGCAGATATAGTAAAATATGGAGGCTTCTATATAGGAAGATATGAAGCAGGAATACCTGAGGGAGATACATCACCGAGCAATAAGAAAGGAATACCAGTAAGCAAAAAAGATGCAATAGTTTGGACAAATATAAACTATACAAATGCAAAAGCAAGTGCAGAAAATATGATAAGTAATGAATATGTGCAAACAGGATTACTTACGGGAAAAGCATGGGATACTATATGTCATTGGATAAAAAGTGATGATGAATTGAAAGATAGCCGTACTTATGGAAATTATAACAATTCAGAATCACCTGCAAATGTAAAAGGATGTGGAACAAAACAAGTAGCAGGATATAGTGATAAATGGATGGTAAAAAATATATATGATTTAGCAGGAAATGTATGGGAATGGACGAGTGAGGCTTTCAGTTCTTTTTTCATTAATCGTGGCGGTAGCTACAGTGATGACGGTAGTGGCCTTCCTGTTTCGTATCGTAACTACAATAGTGCCTATGTCGCAGATGTCAGTGTAGGATTTCGTTCTAGGCTTTATATCAAGTAGCACAGACTACTGTCTGGTGTACTAAATATTTTGTATATACAAAAATGGAGTTTGTATATACTATGAATTTTAGAGATAAG
>ENA-OPXX01000283-OPXX01000283.1-human-gut-metagenome-genome-assembly--contig:-NODE-283-length-48801-cov-2.689144_pt1 | contig 48801 bp, 62 predicted proteins | sample MGYA00241771_ERZ502046 | MGnify/ENA primary metagenome ERZ502046 (study PRJEB25962, sample SAMEA2042006) | human gut metagenome | biome: human gut; feature: human-associated habitat; material: faeces...
GGATTTTGTGACTCAACATAATATCCCCACTGTAGAATTAAACCATTTGCGAATTTTACATAGCCATTTTGAGCCAACAACGAATCGACTATACCACCATTATTAGCGGCTCCAGCAAGCAAATGAACAAAAGCAGTTGTAGCAATTTGAGTATTATTTACTGTCTTGGCTGCTGTTGGTGCTGTAGGAGTTCCCTTAAAATCAGGGCTATTTAATAATGCAAAAAGATCTGCTTCTTTTCCAGCAAAGCTTAATGCATTACTGTTTTTTTGTACCGTCCATACAACACTGCCGTCATTTATCTCCTGTCCTACAACAGCATTAGCTTCTAAAATCGGTTCAATGGTACCTGTAGTTCCTGCAGTTTTACATAACAAATAAACCCAACTTGGACCGTTACCGTCTTCGGTATATCTTATATCTCCAGCTATAATTTCCTCATTCGGATTCCATGCATTCTTACTTTTTCCAACGATCGTGATTATCTTATTTTTAATATCACTAAGTAAATTAATTCCTTTCCCTGCCAAAAGAGTTAGTAAATCTCCCTTTTTAGTTGCAATAACATTATCTTTGCCAATAGTAATGCCTTTTAAATTAAAGTCATTTGGATGAGCTTCTGTGTCTTTATTATGCTCAGTAACTTTATCCTCTGCAATTTTTCTTGCATTAGCCACTGTTACTATACCTTCAGGATCAATAATCGCTGTTATATTCGCCATGTTTTCCGTTACTACATTAATACTAAATTCTTCTGAAATCACAACAGAGCTTGATGCGGAAGGCAGAAAATCAGGGGAGGTATCTGTCATTATTGCATACATTATTTCCCCAACATCAGGATCATTTGCAAATACACCACATTCACGAATATAGTACCCTTCTGAAAGTTCAGCATTAGTAACAATACTCTGAATTTTAGCTAATCCACCATTAACACTGATTGCCGTTAATCCTAAAGCTTGTTTGGGTTGAATCAAATCAGTAAGATCTTCTGGCGATACTCCATCTGGAATAATACCAGAACCCAATTTCATCTTAGTGATCGTTAATGTACTACCAGCAATAGCTTTTGCCTGTAATACCTTTCCTTGTTTAGTCAACATTAAATTTGCCCAGTTTGGCATGTTACTTCAACTCCTTTGTGTACATAGATTGCAGCTCCAAAATAATTATTGATATTTAAAATCTGTGGTTTTATCTGTGATGGGAAAATCTCCACTTTTCTCATTGAAGAATAGACCCCTCCAACAAATAAGGAGCCAGCTATTTGACGGTCAAAACTTAAAGCGTCAAGCCAACTCCTAACATTCTTACTTTCTTTAATTGCCCTATACAAATTGTCCAAAACAGATTTATCTGGAATGCCTTCTGAAATCATTCTTACCTGAAAATGATATGGTTTCCCACCATATTCCCAATTCTCATAAACTTTTGCTGATTTAAAAACAGCTGTACATACTTCCTCTACTGCAGCAGGAGTGCCTTTTCTCCGATGCCAGTCAATGGCCTTGCGCACTAATGCCCTTTTTTTATTGATATCTGCCGCATAATCATAAAAATCAACATGATATTGCCAAGCTAGTTCATCCACCAATGTTTCCGGCAACTGATCCAATCGTGGCAGCAACAAAACTAATTCAGCTTTTTCATTAATCGTTTGTAATTTTTCTGCAATGGCATTACAGATATTTCTTATCGTTTCGTCGCTTGCAATGCTAGTGGGTAGCAACTCGATTAAATTCAGATTTTGCAGATCATTCATTTTCTAGCCCCCCAAATGTAACATTAACATTTTCAGCTATCGCTACATGGTTATCAGCAACGATCCGAAAAGTAGGCGAAGATATAACCGCTCGCTTGGCGCCAGCATTTTTAATAAGACAGATTAACTCGTCCGGATTGATATCACGGCCAAGCTTAGATTTTTGCCAATCGATATAATCCTCTACCGCTTTCGCTACCGCGCTTTGAACGGCAACAGATTTAGCTTCATTTGCCCGGTCAATGTAATACGTGAGTGTAAGATCATAATTGACAACCTCCGGAGCAGCCACACGCACATGGTCAGTGAGCGGCCTTACAGATCTATCACTGCACGCTGCCTCTACGATATCCAGCATTTCTTTTCCCGGTATTCCACCGCCTACAAGTAGCGGTGTTATCAGTACTTGCCCTGGCTCCGGTGATATTACCGATACATCAACAATTAAAGACGAAGCTCGTTTGGCAATTTTAATGTATTCGCCCACTGGTCCAGCTACCGAAAATCCCTCCGGAGCCTCGCGAATAGCCTCACGCAAAGAATCGTCACTCTCGACATCTGAACCTCCCTCCGACGTTGTGGTATTGACCATTCCAGCGACGTACGGAATTGGATCAACAATCTTATTGATTTCTCCCGGCAGATAGCCATTACCGAGAACACCAGCCACAGTACAGGTAGCCGCTACAGAAACGTCCAACTGTCCAGCTATGACCGTTGCATCATGATCAATAGCAAAAAACACATTATCTCCAGCTGTCGCCCGCGTACCTGCTGGAATGTTTGTCGCAACGGACCTCACCTCCGACAGGGTTATTTTAATTGTAGTGACAGAGGCCTTGGCGCCAATACGTTCTGCCCCGACAAGTACGCCCAAGTGATCCAGGTTAGCACCTGCCGAATATCGCAATAAATTTTGTTTGCCGGTGTAGTTGATCTTATTGCACAGCATCAGGATAATGGCCGCAATCACGCATAAAAATAACCGGACAGGATCCCCTTGTGCAAGGGTCCTTCCGGTTATTTCCGTATAAAGCTTTATGATATCCGATAATATTTCTTGTTCGTCTGCACTAACAAATTCAATGTCCGGCAGATCACTAAGTTTCATTTATGACCACCTTCACTTTCGCCCTTAAAACGCCCTCCGCATTAGAGCGCCATGTAATTTGTTTTACCGTAACTCGCGGCTCATATTTTTTTAATGCAGCAAATATTTCACTTTCTGCTTTCGCTTTAGCCGATAAAAGCGGAGCATCTACATAGTTTGCATCAATGCCAAAGTCACGGTCTAACGGTACGTTAAACTTAGACGTGCTAAGTATTGTACTGCAATTTTGTAAAATTTCCATTTGCACATTTTTTGGAGCAAAATCTACGTCAACTCTTTCTCCCGCAGTAAGTTCAAAATCCATCAGCGCACCTCCTCTGTAGAATATTCAGTCAATGTAATATCGACGCTAACGGAAAGTATTTTACCGCCTGCCCGCCAATAGCTTACGTTTTCCCCTATATCCTCCAGCAACCAATAATTATCAGATACAGGCGCGCCACCTAAAATAAACGGAAAAACTGCGCCTGTGTCCCTCATTTTCCTCAGCCTCCCCAGCTCGCTTTCGGGATTTATGCCGTGATCAGTGCGCAGCTGGATCTTCATGCTAACTTTTTCAACGTCAGGCCCTAAAAACTCCATTACAGGTTTACGACCAATCAAATCGTGCTTTGCCCAGCGGCCGGAACCACTGCGGCCGTAATCACTAAAAGTACGAATTTTACCATATGTCACAACAAAAGGGATATCTCCCATAGATCCAACTTGCATATTAACCTCCTATGATTACATCCGGACTTCCAGAAGCGACACTGCCTCCACAGTCTATCGGATCACCTACCCTTGCTGCCTGCAGTCCATTAATAAGAACTGTGCTGCTGCCGCTGGCGATATGCGCTGTATGTGCTGGATGCACGATACATCCATGCGGAGCATAACTATCGCCGACACGTCCTGCACCTTTACCGTTAATTATTACATTCGTACTTGCACTCACAAGCACAGTTCCTGGGCAAGCATCATGTCCTGTATCAGTATCGCCTAATCTTGTCGCATACAGCATATCCATCACCCCATTAATTTATTTTAACTACCGCTCCCTGAATGGTTATCGTTCCACCAGCAATAATACTAATATCACCTGTAGCATTTACAGTTAAATTTCCAGTGCTACGATCATGCTTTATAACAGTACCATCACCAAATTTTACAGCCCTTACATCAGTACTCCGCTCCTGCGGTGCGTCCTCTGCCGAAAAAAAAGATCCTAAAATAAACCCTTCATTTAATCCCAGGCCACTTTTATTTGGCAGCATTAAGCACAGAACTTGTTCATCAATATCAGGTATCCAGTAATCCTTATCAACCATGCTTCCACGATTTACAATCATCAAATTACCAGATACCAAATCATCTTTATCAGAAAAAGCTACTCTTGCAGTATTTGTATTGACGTCAATAGAAGATACCCTCCCGATACGAATTATATTTTTTATAAAATTAGTATCCATTTAAACACCTTCTTACATCGATATTTGTCGTATAACCGCTGCCAATATCATGTGATGCTCTGGTTATCAAGTACTTATCATCAAAAGCTCCAAATCCTAATAAATTAACTGTAACCCCAGATAACAAGACAAAGTTTCCTAACATATTTAGAGATCCAGTGACTTCGTCTTTATTTTTTTCGCGCAACCGTTTTTTTGCTAAATTTAATGCTTCCGCAACACTTTCAACTTGTTCATTTACTTGCAATGTTTTTCCCTTTTTACCAGCAACAGTATAAGTTGCCTCAATATTAGATTTTGAACTGCCCTGCTGATAACTAACTCTGCAGGCAGCATAAATATCTCTAATTTTAGTACGCAGACTGTAGCCAGTACTAACAAACAAATATTTCATTCCAGACTCTTTTTTATAAACGGTACCTGGTTTTACTATTGTTATCTTTGCTTTTTCCGCTTCATATTTTGCTTCATCAAAAACAATGATTTTTTTATCACTTATTTTCAATGCCAGGCCTTTATCCTTACAAATTGCATATAAAAAAGACAGATCAGACTGTTCTGTCTGTTCTGCCCTATCCAGCACCGGATTTTCTTCTGTGTCCCAAAACAATGACATTCCTGCAGCTGAAGCTATATCATTAGCGATTACCTGCAGCTTTGCCTTTTCCCAACTCCGGCTACGTTCAGTACCTCTAAGAGTATTATTATCAGGCACGGAAACTGCTTTTATTTGTACTTCTGACGGATAGCCGCTGCTTGTTATTTCATCGATTTCAAACAATCCCAAACGCAAACTTTGTGGTAACGCCGACAAAGTTTGCCAATATTTTTGCTGCAGCATTGCATCTAGAAGTGCTCCTTTTTCCGGCATCCATGTCGATTGCCAAAGACCCGACTTGTCTTCCAGTGTTATCTGCAAATCATCGGCTTCTCCCGATAGATTATCGGTATAGCTGATGCTTTTTAGATATTTACTGATATCAGCTGAAATATCTTTATTATTATATTTTATGATCGTCAATATTCTACGTGCTTCCATTTAACGCCTCCACGGCGGCAGCAAGTTGGTCGGAGTAGGCTTTTCATAATCCGGCACATCCAAAATAATACCTGCTGGAAAAACAACTATGTCAGCATATTGCTGGTTTGCTTCCAGCAGCGCGTTTACGCCACTTTCATCGTCATATAACTTTTTTGCTATACCATCCCACATATCGCCCTGAATTGTGTAATAGGTTTTAGCCATACGAAAGCCTCCTGTTCTGATTCTGCACTTCTGCCAACATTGCTTTAAATTCACGCATTTTTTGATCTAACAAAGTTGAAATTTCAGCAGTATCGGTATTCCCTTGTACGGTAATCTGAGGAGCAAAAGTCGCATTTATACTGCCACTGGTACCCAATGGATTACCCATGATTTCATTAGTTTTGGCCAGCAAGCCTATATTACGTTTATTAGGAGTATGAGGTATCGCACTTTCACCAGAGTTTTCCGCAAAAGTAGTAAGAAATGTCCCCCTGCCATAAATACCGCCATACGCATTTTCTGCAATCTCTGCACCATTACCAGATGCCGTAATATTCACTTTACCAAAAATAGGTGTAGATAAAAAATTACTAATGGATTGCCATTTTTCGCGAAGCCAGGTTTCGGCACTTGTAAATTGTTCCTGAATATAACTTGTGAATCTAAATATTGCAGCAGATGGATTATCCCAAAAATAATCCAAATATGCCGCTAATGTATCCCAGTTAGCAATTATTGCCGTAACCGCGCCAATGATCCAACCTACAGGCCCTGTGACAAAAAAGGCTATTCTAGCTATTGGACTGTCCCATAAAGTTGTAAAGAATTGTTTAACTGTATCCCAATGTTTATACAATAAAGTACCTGCAAGAATAACTGCAGCAATACCAATTATCAACCAACCAATAGGACAGGCAGCGAGTACCGTATTAAAAAGTCCCTGTGCAATAGCCCATCCTTTCGTTAAAAGAGACGCCGCTTTAGTTACCAGATTATACTTACCTAAAGCTTTACCGGACAACTCATAGGCAGACTTTGTCCCTAATACAGCAAGCTTTACACCGCTATAAATCCAACCTAATGAATAAGCTATTGCAGCGACACTGGCTATGGCACCAACTGACCCCAGTAGAATGGATGTAAGGGTTGAATTTTCTGTAGCAAATTTCCCAACAGAGTTGGCAGCACCGCCTATAATACCGGTTAATGGCGCAATTACAGGTAAAAGCCCATTCCCGAGAGCTATTTTTGCGGCGTTGATATTATTATTCATAAGAATAGTTGCATTAGCCGCCGTCTCAGACCTAGTTTTAAATTCGGCTTCCATACTACCGCCATATTTCGCAGCATTAGCTACGCCTGCAAAATTCTCCTCAAGTTTGTCTAAATTTGATAACAATGGCGAAATGGCCCCTAGAGATTCTTTTCCAAACAAGTCTTTTAATGTACTTGCCTGTTTTGCTTTATCTAATCCCTGCAACCCTTTAAGCACAGTCAAAATAGCACCTTTAGCATCTTTTTGCATATATTGAGCCATCTCTACCGCATCTAACCCTAATGTTGCAAATGCTCCAGTTTGAGCTTTTGTAGCACTCTCACCCGATGTTAATGCCAATATTAAATTTTTGATACCGGTAGCACCCATTTCTGAATTTATACCAGCCCCGACTATACTCGCCCCCAGTGCTGCTATTTCGCCAGATGCAACACCGCCGACCGCACCCAACGGTCCCACCCTTGTTACAACATCGGAAATAAGTGGGGCTGAAGCTGCTGTAGTATTCCCCAAATAATTTATTTTATCGGCTAAAGCAATAACCTCTGGCTGCCCCATCTTAAAAGCTGTACGCCACTTGGCCATCATTTCACCGGCTTGATCAGCTGTAATATCGAATGCTACGCCCATTTTTGCTGCCGATTCGGCGAACGGCAGTAAATCAGATTTATTAATTCCAGATTGCCCGCCTGCAGCTACGATTGCGGCCAAACCATCTGCTGTCATTGGTATTTTAGTTGACAGGTCTAAAATATCTTTACTCATTTTTTTAAATTGCTGCGGAGTATCAAAGTCAACAACTTTTCTGACGTCTGCCATAGAGCTTTCAAAATTAACTGCATCTTTAGTAAGATTTATTAATCCATAAGCAAAACCGCCTGCAGCAAGTGCCTTTTTACCGTATCCTGACATATTTGATTTTGTTTTATTGATCTTCCCTTGCATAGACAAATACTGTTGTTGCTTTGCGATCAAACTTTCGTATTTAGGATTAAGCTTGGCAAGAGCATTAGCATATGCCCCTTCCGTAATAATGCCTTTTTTCTGCGCAGAAGTAAGCATTTTATAGGTTTTATTATATTCCGATACGCTTTTATTAAGTTTAGTGACTTCATTTCCGGCGCTGGAAAACGACGCTTTGAAGCCGCCTTGTAAAGTTGCTGAAATAACAAAGCCAAACGCAAATTCTTTTCCTGCCATTATTGCCCTCCTTCCTGCAAAAATGCTATAATATTTATATAAGGATGTGATTTTATGCTGAGCTTTTTAGCTATGATGATAATTTTCGGCCTGTTACTGTGGTTAATAATAACCATTGTAGTTTTTATTGGTGGGTTCATATATTACTTTTTCAAAGATGTATCTAAAGATATGGCCATTGCTAAGGCAAAATCTAATATTAAACTACTAACAATTAACCAAAAACAGTTTTTCAAACTTTTAGCGGTGTTTATTGTTTCATTATTACTTTTTTATATCAGTGATAATACTACCAACGCTTCTGTTATAGTAGGATCTATCGTAGGCCTGTTAGCTTTATCGGGTTACTGCTTTTATCAGTTCTACGAAAACCTCAACCAAAACAAAAAATTATCTTAAAATAGCTCCCATTATCGGGAGCTATTTTTTTCTGCAATAATTTCAGCATAATCCAGCATTAAATCAAGATCCATATCGATATAGTAGCTAACCGGTGTATAGGACAGCATTGCCATATTTACCGCAAGTTCTTTTATTTCTCGTATATTCCGAAATCCTAACTGAGCAAAAAATTAGCCACCGGGAAAACGATATTCCTAAAATCGGTCGCAGGCAAATCTAATATGTCATCTACCGGTACACCAATCAGCTTGGCTGCAACAATAGCCTGAAAGTTCATAGATAGAAATACGGACGGGGTTTGATCGCCCATTGCTCTTACTTCTTTCTCGGCCGCAATCAAATCGCTACCCTTCATTTTATTAAAATCAAACTCGACTTCTTTTACTTCTCCGTCGGTCGTAATCAAAGCTTTTTCTAATTTTACTTTCATTATTTACCTCCAAATTTTAAAAGGGGCACCACTATGCGGCCGCCTCTTTATTTATTTTTAATTCAAGCCCAACGCCTCTCGGACATCAGCAAGATAGTCAGTACCGCCAATATTAGAAATATAATTATATTTATCAACTTCCAGCACGGTTTCGCCAGCAATAATCACTTTAATATAATTAGTTTCAATGGTGTTGCTGGAGCCGGTAGTCGTTCCAACGTCTAATTTGCCGAGTTCGGTTTTTTTCGGCACGCCGCGGATCACGCATTTTACAGCCTTTACGACGTACTCACTTTTTTCAGGGTCGTAAAACTGCTGCGCGCCGCGCAGGTCTAAGCTAACCCCCTTTTGAGATGCCAGGTTCATTCCAGGTTTAGAAATAGTACGCCAGTTAAGTACAGTTTCCATACTTCCAAAGTGCCCTAAAACAGGACTGTCTACCTCACCGGCAATACCAGCACCCTTTACTGTTTCTGTCATTGCATCCAAAGACGGTAGCTGGACATCAGTTACGCCAAGAAGATCATTTCCGTCATTATAGGCTCTAAAGTTAATTAGCTTTTCCGGAACAACATTATTACTCATCTTCCATCCTCCTCATTAACCAAACAACGTCTCAAGATAAGACGTATCAAACTCGATCGTATTTTCAATTACACGTGCCGGCACCGGCGGCGTAAAATAAGTATGGAATCTTACAATACCGTCCATCTGATCTGTTGTTGGATTCTCCTCTTTCAAATATTCAATTCTTCCACCAAGCAAGAACCCTCTTGAAACAAATCCATTAATGCGAATATTTTCGCTATCCACGACAAGGTCAATAAGTCGTTTGTTCATCGGGTTATCTACTTTAGACCAATAACTTTGAATAAAGGTCTGTGCATGCCAATTGAACATACGCCGTAAACAAATAAAATTGTCTTTTACATCTGTATTTGCAGGATAACAACCAGTACGATTCCCCCACAACTTCCACCCACCGATAAAGTTCAGAGCAGTAACTACACCCTGCCCATTAAGATAATTAGCTTGTTCCAGATCTAAAACCACTTCAGTTCCATCAGACAAACATAAACCATCCATTTGTATATTTTTATTTGAAGGACTTTCATAGGGAATATCATCATTTTTTGCATCCAAAACGCCCATCGCACCCATTACCGCAATAGAAAGATGATATTTCTTTTCGCCAAGTTTTACCATAGGCCAGCAGACTATTTGATCCACTCCAACATAATTGTTATTATTTTTCCAAGCCGGAACATCGGTATATTTTCTTACTGTGTCAGCCGGAACATCTACCAAAACAGAAGCTTTAAACAAACCGTTAATAGTACTTGCTTTGGCAGTCATAACAGCGGCCACTTCTGGATCGTGTGTCCAACCAGGAGCAAGCACCATACCAGGTACTAAACGATACAGAGGAAATACTTTTGAAAGATTCTCAAGACCTGTGTATGCGCCCGTACTGATATCAATACCACCAATAATGTCATCCTTATCCACGGCTGAGGGATCAATTTTTTCATAGTCCAAAAAAGCACTGTCTGTAAGCTGTCCGCCACTTAATGCAGTAATTACTAAATTCCCATCACTGTCAAAAGCAGCTTCATAGTCAACGCCTTCCGTCAACGGTTGTCCGGCAGATGCTTTTTTTACTTTCAATGTTTCAAGTAACACTGGATCATTTACAATCACCGTTTTTTCACTGTTAAACTGAACTTCTTTATCACTGACCGTTGCTTTATGTTTTTTTGGATCTAAAACATTAACAAAAACTGTCGGTGAAACTGCATAAAGCGAATATTGGCTATAAATAGTTTCGCAAAGAGTGTATTTCTCCCAATCTTCACTGTATCCCATAGCTGCTACCGCTTCTGCATATGTATAGCACAAAATAGGTTTATTAACCTCTGCTCTGTTACTTGCCAAATGAATTGGAGCCGTACCAAAAACAACTGGTAACCCAGCAGTAGAATTTACTGCCGGAACAATAGATGTTGGCACCTCAGATGTATATACGCCATGCTTATATGCCATATGTTATTCCTCCTTTTCTGCCAAAACAGCAGCTTGGTAATATTTATTCATAGGTGTTCCCGCTTTTGCAATAGCCCTTTCAGCTTCTGGCAATTCTGAAACAGCTACAAACAGTTTTTTAATTTGCGGACACTTTTCAAATACATCATCAATATGAGTTGGTAACCCGCCAATGAATACCTGATATTTCAATAACTTTCCGTTTTTGTAAGACGGGCCTATATAAATCAAGCGTTCAGGCTTAGTGGTCTGACTGCTTTTTTTGTTAATAGCCATAATTTATTTCCTCCTCTACCGGCTTGCCCAGTGTGTAACTAACTGTCATTAAGCCCTGCCACTGCGGAAAAGGCTGCTCATCTGCCACCTTAGATTTGATAGGCAAGATGAGCCTATGCTTATTAGCAATAGTGCGTTTTTTCAGCAAAGCCTGACGTACGTGCTCCATTAAATTAAACAAGCTGCGCCATCCTTCGGCAGTATCGCCATCGACAATACTGAACCCGATTTCGACCTTGGCCGCACTCTGCTCCTCGCCATCTTCGCACTCAAGAACCAGCACGTACATACATGATTCACTTTCTTTGGCATTCGTTTTCACCGGCAGGTATCCGGGATAAACATTTATCGGAGAATAAGTCCCGTCAGATTGCTGCGATTCATATTCCAGGACAACATTTTTTAGAAACGCTGCCAAATTTTCCATCAATTCGACTTGTGTCATTAACGTCCTCCAAATTTTCCATAACGATATGAAACTTCATGTAAAAATCTTCGATTCAACACCTTCTCTGCAAATGGTGCTAAATCTTCCAGCACGTCTTTATTCCCCGCCATCTGTGGGATGCTCGGGCCATATGGGATGTCCAACGGATATCTTGTTTTCAAATACCTGAGCATAGGTCCTGCGTAATTGCTACGAGATGATTGTTGTACAAATAATCCGGGAACATTCTTAAACCCTCCAGCACGTATTACTCGTACTCTCATAGGTCCTGCTTTTGCAATTTTTTCTCCTGCGCGCAATGCAGAAATAATATTTTTAGGTTTTGGGCTTAAATTGAAATATGTTATGGGTAGCATCCTACCCACCGTTCCAACTACACCGCGTAAAACTTTACGCATAGAACGTTTTATTGTTATAGCTTTTTTTACATTAGCAGAAGATATATCATATTTTTCAATTATTAACCCCGATAATTCTGCTCGTACAGCCGTAGCCGTTCTATTAATCGCTCTTGATGCTGCGTACTTAACTTGCTCCGGGCACTCTGCAAAAAGGTTTTGCGCTATTTCTAATGTTTTGTCATCAAATTCAATTTTAATCATCTGTCATTCGCCACCAATTGTATCGTCAAAATTCCCATGTCATCAGCACAGCTCTCAACCAGATACTGCTTATCATTGACGCCGAAAAGCTGTCCATATACAGGAAGCTCAGGCAAAGCTTCTGCCAAGCAATTTACCTGTAACCGACTGCCATAAATACCAGGATAAGTTTGACTGGATCCAGTCCACGTAGATAACCCCTCTGCAACAGAAATGTCTTGCAGGATGGCGCTGCATTCGGTACCATTCAAGTTATGTTTATCGGCAAATTCTAACGAGTTAATAAAAGCCGCAGTATTATCTGCGGCTATCTGCTCACGAAAGGTTTTCATTTTACTGTAGCTGCGGCATTGACCGGAGGCAGGCTATCACCATCGGTCTCATCTTGCTGATCGGCCGCACCCTCCAGCAGTTCTAAAAGCTTTGCTTTATTAGCTGCCTTAGGCACTTCTAAGCCTCTTTCTTCGCATAAAGCTTTCAGTTCGGTGTTGGTAAAATCTTTCAATGTTCTTTCTGCTTTTTTTGCACTTGTAGTCGAGTTAACTACAACTCCCACCGAAACTTTTTCAAATTCTTTTGGAGCCTCTTTTACTAAAGCATCAGCTTCAGCTTCCGGCAGTTCAATAATAGTGCCTGCTTTATAAACAACTCCATTACGGCGCAAGGAAAATTTCTTTATCAATACTTGTTGCATTTACAAACCTCCTTATTTAACTTTCAAGGTCGCCCAATCATCCAAAAACTCCGGACATACTACACAGCGGCTGGACATAGCCAGAGTAGTCGTATCGCTTTCAGTATTACCGGTAACTTTCGGAATGTATGCGCCTTCATAAGTACGGAATTGTTTGTCGTCTTCAAGCTGCGTTACTGCGCCAAAGAGACGTTTACCACGACCGGGCACACCAATAATCATATGATTATCAGGGATATACTGGGCAAGGTTGCCATCGTCACCCTCGTACACGCCATCATAAGCGTAGATTTCCAGATTAAGTGATTCAATATAACCAACTCGCAGCAATTCCGGTCTTACCAGCTTCGGCTGAATGCTCATCAGTGCTAAATTTTCACGGCTGGGCACCAACAAATATTTATAAAGCTGTTCGTTATTGAGCAGGTAGGATACTACATTCTGTGAACACAGGGCCACTGTAGGGATCATACCTGCGTTGCGGCGGATCTTCTGAGATGCGTCACCCATGACATCATAAATTTTAGCAGAAGCATTATCCCATGTGTCCGATCCGGACAGAGTTGTTTTATTGTCAAATTCAGAAAATGTAATCGTATCAACAACAACAGTTTCACCATCGTCGGCATAACCTTTGCATTCGTATTCACCGTTTATCAAAAGCTGTGCAGCCATCCACTCCTGCCGACGGACGCAGGCATCAATCAATTCTGCCATGTCATAAGCACGCAATTCTTGTGCACGTTCTGCCGCAGAGCGAGTACTGTAGATATCTTCGCCAAAACCACGACGCTCAATATCAGACGCTTCGATAGTCCGTTTAGGACGCATCAGCGGGGCTTTATAAGACCTGATCTGCGAACCGTTACGGCTCATATTTACACCCTTGCTGCCCGGTACAACAAACGGCGCCATTCTGCGACCGCCTTTGCGGTATTCCATATCCACGGTATTCGTCAAAAAGGTTTTAACCGCAGGGAAAAAAGTATCAATCAATGTCGTAGTCGGCGGATTGGTGCGCTCAATCGCCTGCAGCAAAGTTCTGGTATCATCAATATTAATAGGCATTATCTTCATCCTCCTTATTTCACGCTGGTCAAATAGATATTGACCGCACGCAGTTCTTCTTCATGAGCAGTGGCATTATCAGATGTTTGTGCCACAATAAGTTTTTCACGATTAAATTGACCGCTGATATAAACTGTAGTAACAACGTCGGCCCCTGATAAAACAATGTCATTGGCAAGGATCACAGACGCTTTATCAGCTCCGCTTTCAGATGCTGTGTTATCTACAATCTCATATTTACCGCCAACTAAAGCTAACAATGTGCCTCGCTTATAGCTGGCCGTAACACCTTTCAGAGTTACGTTTTTAGTAAGTACCGGTACTGCTGTACCACCAATAAGCTCATCATAATGAGTTCCGTTCATGTTGGAAATCATTTCCATTATTTCGCACCTCCAAATTTACTATTCATTACCTTGGCCATCTTCTCCAATGCTTTCGCATCTGCCGCCGCACTTACAGCTGCCTCATCGGTCGCAGGATTAGCAGCAACGCCATCAACACCGGAGCTTTTATTGTCGGCTACCATAGTGGCTACAACATTCTGCGCAGCATTAGCCACCGCCCCTGCTGGAGCAGCAGTTTTAATCGCTTCTACATAATTTTTTACTTCGTTAACAGTTTTGCCGCTTTTCTTAGCCTCATTGATGATCGCGGTAATTGCGACATTTTGACCATCATCAAGTGCTTCTAAATCAAGTACACGTTGACGCTCTGCGGCCACTGCGGCTTCCACCGCTGCGGCATTATCAACAGCCGTCGCCGGAAGCGTATTATTTGCTTTAGTCTGGCCACAAGCATTAGCTGTTGTTTGTGTATCTTCCAACAGTTCCTGCAAACCTAAAGCATTAAGAATTTTTTCTAATTTACCACTTGGCATATCTCTAACCTCACTTTGTTTAAATTTATTTTTTACCGCTTCACTATTAGCAAAATGGTTCAAATCATAAGACACTGAATTGATCACCAAAGTATTGCCATTTAACGCAGCAGTAACTCCTCCGATGATCTCGTCAGCAAAACCTTTTTCCTTACATTCTGCGGCGCCCATCCATGTTTCGTTGGACATCATCGTTTCTATTTCTTCGTCCGATATCTTACAACGCTTACGATAGGCAGCGACAATGCTTGTTTTGATCGTAGCCAGCGCTTCTACCAACTTCGTCAGTTCTGCCGCAGGATAGTATCCGCTAAGGCCGATAGCCGGGTCGTGGATCATCATCAACGAGTTGGACGGCATAATGATTTTATCTGCCGCCACGGCTACAACCGTTGCTGCGCTGGCAGCCAGTCCGTCAATTACCGCCGTGACACGCCCTTTATAGCTCTTGAGCAAATTATGGATAGCATGGGCCGCAAATACATCACCGCCGCCGCTGTTTATGCGTACGGTAACATCTCTGCCACCCAGCCCGTTAAGATCCTGGGCAAACTGCTGCGGCGTTGCCTCATCACCAAACCAGGACCGCTCTGCTGCGATTGGACCGTAGATCAATATTTCAGCGTCACCACTAACATCATTCTTCACCTGCCAAAATTTTCCCATCATTATCACCCCCATTCCCACCAGTATTATCAGCCTTAGGCGGTTCCAATCCTTTAGCTCGCCATGTTTGCTGTTCTATAGCTATCTGATCGATATTACTATCGTAATCAGTCCCTGTAAGTTCCGCAGATTCACGTTCACCGGTAGAGAAACCATATTTTACGCGTAAGGCTGCGCCAGTTACCTCTTTTACTGGATCCAACATCCCCATAACAGGGCCAAACCAATCAGCATTACTCCATGCCTTAGTTATGATTGGATCACTACCATAGCCAGAAGCACTAATTCTACCGATAGCAACCGCCTCTGCCAGCCAAGCTTCATAAACAGGCTGACAAAAATCACGTGCAAACCAGGTACGTCTGGTTTTAAAATTACTGGCAGCTTGTAATAATGCCCCACGTGCCGCAGAGTATGAAGATTGAAAACGACTAAGTAACACCTCTGCCGGTGTGCCAATAGCTGCACCGATCTGGCTGATCATCATATTTGTAAATGGTTCAAAAGTTGACATTGTACGGCTTGCGTCCATCGACTTTACATCAACACCAGGAGGCAGCAGATTAAGCGTTCCCGGACCAACTTCAACATGAGCTAGGTCTTCTGGTGTTACGGCTTCCGCTTGACCATAAGTTGAATTTAGGACATCATTCATATCATCAATATTGTTATTAGTCGTAAAAAACAAAGTATAAAACGATTTAATGATGGCTGCCGTAAGCTCAGCATTAGTATAACGGCTGACTTGCTTCAATACCTCGATCACCGGCGCCAATATTGGCACACCTCTGTACTGCTCCGGTCGTTCTTCATGCGATATCTGCAAAATATTTGGCCGGCCACTTAACTTGCCAAATGCTTCCACTCGCTGCCACTTTAAAACTGCGGCAGGATCACTTAAATCAAAAGGTACCCTGTTTGCGACCCAATAAGCCACAACAGCCCCATCTGAATCTATTTCAATACCGTTGATAATACGATTCCCGTTTTTATTATTAGTCATTTCAACATCATAATAAGACGGCGAACCATACGATCCACTACTGTTTGGGTTACAGACCCTACTGGCCTCAAAAAGCTGTACTCTCAAACAATACGGATTATCAGGCACCGGCCTGCGATACTTGATCGCTGCCCATCCGTCACCATCTACAAGATAGCTCATATATGCAATATCCTGCATATCAAAAAAGTTATTTTTTCGATACAAATCACAGGCCGTGCTGTTTGCCCAAAGGTTAAATTCACGAAACGCCTGACGCTGCCACTCTTTAGCTTCCTCTGCAGTCAATCCCAGCAGCCTATAATCTATTTTAGGCGAAACTTTAAGACCAGCGCCTATAACATTGCTGCGCGAAGTATTAATAGCACTTGAACCAAGCGGAGAGTTACATACTAAATCTGCACTGCGGTTTCGTAAAGTTACCAAATTTACATCGACATCTGCTTTAGTACTGGATTTCAAGGGATTATAGCCACGTAAAGTACTTCGTGTCCTACTGGCGCCGCCTTCTGAATAGCCGCTGTTCACTATTATTATTTTTTTATTATTTTCATTTCCCTCAGTAGGATGCCTGGCCTTAGCCGGTATTGCTTTTTTACGTTTCACCATTCTTCGACCTCCTTTTGGATATAGAAAAAGCGCCCTTAAAATAAGGACGCTTTAGTTAGCGATTATCTACTTTTTCTTCTTTGCCGTTCTTTACGAACGCCTTGCGTAACTCCATACAAATAACCCATCAAACACGCCATAAAAGGTAAATCGTTATAGTTGCTTTCTCGTTTTTCACGCTCCACTATATCACGTAAACCTTTTATAACTTCTTGGTTGTAGCATGGCACTTCCTGATACCCAGCTAATTTTACGGCATCTGTCAAAATCATGCTACTGCACCACCTTTCAGAATTTCTCTGAATTTTGGAATGGCACATTCGTAGTAACGGAATGTTTCTACTTCTTTGCAGCTATATTCAGACTTGCTGTAAAACAATTTACCATACTGCGGAGTTTTAAGATTATGCTGATTAGCTATCTTACCTATTTTATTTGCCGATACTCCAAGCATATTACCGATATCAGTAGCAGAATAGGTTTTCTCTGAAGCTTCTTCCATTGGCAAAAGCGGCACACCGCTCAAAACCTCTGCTGCTTTCTGTTGGCAAATATGCTTATATTCTGGGATGTCAGTTTTTTCGGCGATCTTGCGATACTCCGAAGCAATACGGGCTCGACTGTTGTTTAGCCGCGCTTCCACCTCTTTTGCTTTTAAAGCTGATACCGGTTTGCCATTAATCTGCGCTTCCATTTCGTTAAAAGCCGCAATGTATTTCATTTTCCACTGTAATGCTTCTTTACCTGTGAATCCCATTGCAAGTAATGTAAACCCATCACGGTTCATGAGATATTCAGGAAAAGACTGACCACGATAAGTATGGCTTATTTCTTGGAAAAATTTAGTGGCCGAATTTTCGGCTACTAAAATTTGACGTATATTTTCTAAAACATGCTTATGTTCCTTACCAAACTTTTCAGCAACTTGTCTACTGGAAACTACTACTTGATTATTTTTTATTTTTACTAAGTCATTCATGTGGAACACCTCCAAATTTACCTTGCAAGATGTTCCCCCCCATGTTACAATATTACATGAAGGGAAACCTTTTCTTGAAGCTGTTGTAACTCGCCAAAGTTATTTTTCAACAGCTTCTTTTTTATTGCCTTCCTGATATTCAAGAATATCGCCAACGCTGCATTGCAGATAACTACACAGCTTATCAAGCGTTTCCATATCAATCTGTTTAGTACGCCGATAATACAGATTTGTAAGCGTTGGTCTCGCCAAGCCAGTTGCTTTATTAACATCACTTATCTTTAAAAATCTTTCTGCCAAAAGTTGTGCAAGCTTACTTACTATCATTTTGTCACCCCTCCTTCTTTTTTGTTCAATAGTCTGAACATTAAGTTGTGTTTAATATACCATATCGCATATTTTAAGTCAATATATTTTTTGCACTTCTATTTTCATTTTGTTCAGACTATGATACAATTTAGACAATAAGGAGGATCAAATCATGTTACGATGTAATTTAGCTTTATTATTAGCAGAACGTGGATTAAAAATATCAAAAGTAGCTAAAGATACGGGCATTTCTAGGACAACTTTAACCGCTTTGACTAATAGTACAAGTCAGGGAGTTCAATTAGAAACTATTGATAAACTTTGTATGTATTTAAAAACCGATGTTTCTTCATTTTTTGTTTTTCACCCCTCAACTATATCTTTTATACTATCCAAAGAAAATGATAAAACTTTTTTATTTTTAACAATAAAATACAATACTCAAATATTCAAAGTTCTATTCGAAGTCTATGTAAATCCAGTCTATATTGATGACCCAAGTTTTAACAAAGCCGGCGGTTATGTAATCTCTCTTTTCTTTGCGGGTAGTTTTACAGAACCCCCAACTAAATTTTCAAAAGATGACGAATGGGAAGTTGGTAACGAATGGTTTGAGCGTCATTATTATCCCAAACTCCCCATAATTTTTAGAACTGATTTGGAAAATAAAATAAAAAACATTATTATTAAAGAATTTAATATTCCCGATAATATTGAAATCACTCTCGACTTTGACTTTAAAAATGATATCTTTTAATAAGCATGGCACACAGCCATGCTTATTTTTTAGCCTCCTAATCCCGCATAATAACTTGCTTTGTTCGATGCCCTCTTGGATGCATTGCCTCATCCGTAGTCGCTCCTGCAGCAATAAGATCATTTATTTCTTTTCTTATTTCTGATAAATCAGCTCTTGTCAGCGTTCTATTGCCAATTCTGTAGCTTTGCCCTGCTACCAAAATAGACTGTTCTGCAGATAAATACTGCTTTAACCGTTCATTAAGTACCGTACTTGCCACTAATACTCACCTCACACCTTTTCTAATGCAGCCGTAGCCGCCTTTAGGCTTTTTTTTCAGTTTAGACTTTACCGATTGTTCTTTGATTACATTCGGGCTGTTGATCAATTTTTCCAAAGCCTCGAAATCAGGATTTACGCTTAACATACATGCGAGGTTATAAACCCGCAGATCCAAAGGCTCATTCCGTTTATCTTTAGCTATATTTACCCACTGATATACTAATACTCCATTTTTCCGACGAGGCTCTTTCATTTCAGATATGAGGCCTTTAAAATAAAATTCATCGTAGCCGCGAGTTAGCTGTACAGTTACGCTATCACTCTTATCAAGCGGAAAATGAAAATATTTAGGTCCAGGCTCTTCAATCGATAACCGATCCATAACATATTGTTTGCCGCTATCTGTGCCAAGCATTACCAGCGGTATCGTATGTCCCCTTACGGTTTTAACCTTAGCGTACTTATGCAATAACGGCACTCCTGGTGTCGATGAACCTTTTATAGCAAAACGCTGCCTTATAAATCGTTTTTTACAGTACGCATAAACTTCTTTCGTGTAGTGACCGCCGGAATCTATAAATGTCCTGGCTACCAAAAGACCCTTACCTGACGCAAAGCGATATTCCTTATCCAGCTGTTCGTCCAGCATAGCCCACACTTTAGGTGTATCCGGCACGCCCAAAATAGTACCCTTTTTTATTCCCCAACATTCTTCAGCCATTCCCCAGCCACAAATCTCATACTCGAGCCTGTTGTCTTGTACGTCAACGGCCGCTGTTAAAAGCAGTACGCCTTCTGGCAGCTCGGCGCCATAGTTTTCACGCCTGCGCATAAACTGCTCATGGCTTTCAAAATTTCCTTTGCGCTCATATGCTTCTCCAAAACGAGTATTAACAACTACTTTTTCACGCTCTGGATCGCCCTGTGCTTCCAACCATTCCTGCATTACATCTGACCAGTTCACCCAAGGTGATGCAAAACAGTTAACAAAAAAGCTCCGTACCCCCTTAGTGAGAGCCGAAGCGTTCTGTGCAATATATTTTTGTGCGGCCTGCCGCATTTCAGTTTCTGTAAACCCAAACCCGCAATCTGGGCAACGCCAAATAACTGACTTAACGATAACCTGCCTTGTTCCCTTTTTATCAACAGAACAGTCGTAGTCAGGATGCATATCCCGATGCGTGACTAAATGCCACTCTTTGCATTTTGGGCATTGATGCTGCCACTCTTCCTGAGTACCTGTTATATATTCATCTTCGATTCGACTGTCTCCAGCATTGGTCGGTGTTGAGAATAGCCCCATTACGCTATCCCAAAATGTAGTCATACGTTTTGCAGCCAAGCTGACCGGGTCGCCTTCTGTGCCGGCGCTTTTTGGAAAGCGGTCAACTTCGTCTGCCAGCAGTATTTTTATCGGCTTACTGGCAAGACCGGCAGGACTGTTAGCACCCCCGCCATTATAAGTCTGCCGCCTGGGAACTGTTTAGAAAGAATAGTATTGCCGGCATCACGACTTTTTACGTCTTTAAAAATATCTCTCAATACCTTTGTATCTCTGATCATCGGCGCTATACGTGATTTACTATAGTCCTGTGATGTTTCGATAGTTGGTTGGATCATCATTATCGGTGCGGGTGCCAGATGCGCGAACCGACCAATAACATTATTCATGATATCGGACTTTCCAACCTGAGATGCGGTCTTTGCAACCACCCTAGTTAGGCCTGGTTCAGTAAAAGCATCCATAATGGCTTTTTGATATGGAGCACGATCTGTTCGCCACCGCCCAGGCTCTGCAGCAGCTTCGCCAGATATCATCCTATAGCTATCAGCCCATTCGGATACAGTTTGATCTGATAACGGCATCAATGACTGTTTTACTATTTTTTTGAAAAGATCAACTGTCTTCTTCATTACTAAATATCTCCGGATTATAATCGCTAAGCTCAGTTAACCTTGACTTAATTTCTTTAGAAAGTTCCGTCATAATAACACTTCTGCTCTGATTCTCCAGCCTAGCAGCCATCTTGGCTGGTATGCCTAAAAGCTGACTCCGCAATTTAGATAACATATCTGTCATAACTCTTTCGACATCTGCCGCATCATGCGACAGATTTTGTCGCCTTGCCAATTCAAGTTCAGCTAATTTACGTTTTGCAGCTTCATGCAATGCTTTTTCAGACCAATAATCATCTTCATCCTTGCTGGAATATTTATTTTCATAAAACGAAGCTATTGCCATTGCCAAAACGAAGTCTCCTTCTATTTCACGATGCAAAACTTCCTCATTTACCAACTGATTTACACGTCGTTCGCTGATGCCCAATAATTCGGCAAGCTCTCTTGCAGAGCCACGTTTCAGCATTTTAACCACTTCTATTTTCACCGCCTGTCTACTACAAAGAGAAGGAAATAGGAAAAAATATTTTTAAATCTAAACCTTTTTCGGGGCTCGAAAGACCCGCAAGGCTCGCCGCATTCAGGAAGAACCTATGAAAATTCTCCTGAGGATGGACATAAGAAAAGCACTCACCGAAGTAAGTGCTTTTCTTCTTGTTTATTTAGCTCTTTTTATTTGCTGCTTTTGATTATTAAAAAAATCCTCAACCTTGTCAAAACTAATCCTATCTTCTGCAATTGCAATTTTAAGCTGTCTTATTGTATCTGCAATAAGCTTATTCAAAGCTGCACAATGGTTTTGCGCTTGGACTCTTTTTTCTTCTTTTGTTCCATTTAAAACATCTAGTGTATCTACTAAGTATCTAGCTAAGTTATAGTAATTACTATACACATCCTCAGAGTACCAATGAATTCCTGGACAATAACTAAACAATAGCTGGTGAGCTTTTATCAATTCTTCCTCGTTTTCAAAACATGAATATATTTCCGTTTCATGTTTTAAAGCAGTACTACGTTTTTTGGTCCAAACTGAATCCAGATAAATCGATAGTTTTTCATACGCCTCTATGCGGTGGTCTATTATTTTTTTATAGTAATCCCGTTTATAATCGATATCACTTAATTCTTTCTGTATATCTTTTTTCTGATTTTCAATAGCAGCCAATACACTTTTCTGTAATTCAGCATTTTGTTTCAATAGCTTCTCTTGAAACTCATTTTGTTTTACATCTCTTTGCTCATCATGCAGTTTTTGTTTCTCTAGTAACTTTTCAGAAAAAAAGTTACTTATTCCTTCACGATATAAATAACCAAGTATTAAAACACCTATAATTATCCATGTATTTACTTGAGTTTCTTTGAAAACTGAAATAATGAAATCTATCAAAATTCCCACCATCCCTAATTTTATATAGCAATATTATATCACACGATTAAATCATACGCCCGCTCGTGTTTCTCGCTCACATGATCACCACCGCATCGTTATTTATGTTTGTTTCAACACATAAGAAAAGCACTCACCGAAGTAAGTGCTTGAAGTACACAATTTTATTTAATTATCTTCTTTGTCATTTTTTTTGCTATTCTGCTTATCATTTTTAGGTAAAAACGCTTGAATCATTGTTCCAAAAAAAGCAACTGCACCAAATCCAGCAAAAGTAATATTTCCTAAATACAAACAAAACATTACTATTGCAAATAATCCCAAAGCCAATATAAAACCACATATTTGACCTCTTTTATCTCTAGCAACAGTTGCATTAAGACCTTCGCGCTCTAACTCTCTAATATGTTCTGAATTTTTCTCGAATTCACGCATAATACGTTCTGGAAAACTAGGGTCAATGTGTTTATACCCCTCCATGATATTAGGTGGAGGCACAGGGCCTTTGTAAAATCCAGCCTGCACTTTATCGTGGTCTTTTTGTACTTGAACTTCCGTATGCCCATTACTTGGAAGGTTTCTTTTGCTCTGAACACTTTTCGGGCTCAATGCATTCACCAACCTTATCCATAGCATTTTTCATGTTTCTTCCTGTACGTTGCCATGCCGCATTAGTAATTGATGCTGCATCAGGAGATATGTGCTGAAAATAATTCGTATTAGGCATAATCGTAAAAGTAGACAGCCCACACAAAACAGTTGCAATCAATGCTTTAAATTTTGCCATAGTAGCACCTCCTTTTCTTGCGTACTCACAAATTTTATCACATTATCTCATTTTTATCAAATTTTACCCTTTTTTATTATTTTATCACTAAAATTTTTCATAGTAAACTGATTCATATTTATTTTGCAAATCAAGCCCTTTTTTTATTATCATTACTCGACTCTACGTTTTACATCATAACCAGTAATCACTCCACTATGGTATATACCACAAAAGCCGCTGATAATTAAACAGATCAACGGCTTTTGTCAATTTCCACACATACATTATAACACAGGTCAATACTCGCATTCTATCTCCTCTTTTAATTTTTGCAGCGCCTTAGAATGCATTTTGTGTATATACTGCCACGAATATCCCAAATCCGCAGCAATAACCTCCCAACGCTGATAATTCAGGTACCGTTTGAACAATATCAGCTGCAGCTTCTCATCGTCAAGCATTTTAATTAGTGCTCTCGTCGCCGTTAACGCCTCTGTAAGCATCTTAATATCGTTTTGAATGTTAATCTTCACGTCAGCCATCTTCGCAACCGTACCGCCCAATTTGTCGTTACTGCCACCGCCCCCAGGCGCCAAACTGTAGACTGGAGTTATCTGTTCTGCCAAATCTTTTAGATCCTGCAGCATTTGTAAATCCGCTTCAAGCTGCTTCTGCCAGACCCATGCACTTTTTAACCTTTGCTTTATTTCATCCGTCGTAGGCATCGCATCACCCCTCTGTCCGTAAAACATCTGCAACGACGTCTATCGCAGCACTTTCAGCTTCACTCAGCTGATGACCATGCTGCACCTGCCCTAACATACCGATCACGCTCCGGAATCGATTTTCTTTTACACAATTTACCCTACGACAGTAAACTTTATTCTCGCTTACTTGACGGCTCCACACGCAACCCTTACACTTATGTGCCATTCTAATCACGCTCCTTTACTCCAATTGATCAATTCGTACATAAAGCCCTGGCTGCTCTGACCAAAACTTTTCTGTAATCTCACTTGCTACCTGTGCATCGTCTGTCCAATAGCCGAGCCCAGTCATTACATCCTTAAGCAGCTTGATCATATTATCAGTGTCCGGCTTTGTAATTTTATATTCGCCGTTCTTATGTTTCCCTATAGCTGTATAGCACCATTTAGTCAAAAGCCTTATCGGACCGGTCAGCTTTTTTTCAGGTACATAAGCTCCCAGGTGCGCACTAAACTTCTGCCTGGCATCTTTAAGTGCGTCAGGTTCATAGTAGTGTGGCTTACCGTTTACAACATGGACCTTTTTCTGCTGATGCGTAACTGTTGGCAATTTCATCGGAATAAAAAACTCAATCATCATTTTCATCTGCCCACTCTTGCCATTCTTCTAAAACCTCCCGTAAATATGGCAATCCTTCTTTACTTTTTGATAACTCTGAACGATCAATAGCATTTTTAACGATAAGATCGCCATTCATCTTCACGAAGCCAAATTGTAACTTCCCTGCTTTTTCATAATAGCGCATGAAGCTATTACCAAACTTTATAACTTCGCCTTCTTCGTTTTCCCAATATTTATTTTCATTTTTCATTTTCATTCGCTCCTTTTTCTTTCGCGCGCTTTCCCATACTGTCCCTAAAAAACTTTTCCGCAACCTCAAGCGGACAAAGTTTTGTTATACAGGGTATAAGACTACAGGTTGATAGTCATTACAATAAATGTATACATCGCGCACGCGTATATATATAGCAAAATTTATTGACAACCTCGATAATTACTCGACTTTGTCCAAATTGTCAGAAAACGGCGGCATGGACAAACATTCGACTTTGTCCAAATTGGACAAGTACAATTATTCGACTTTGTCCGCTTTCCGGATTACCTCTCCGTTATTGTTTATTGCAAATATTTTACTTTCTTGAATATGCCTTTTTACTGTTCTTTCTGATGCTTCTAAATAATTTGCCAGGCCTTTTACTGTCGGAGTCCCGCCAAAACTTTCTGCTTCAAAAGCTTTTTGTAATGCTACTATCCGTTCTTTTCTCAAATCATCCGGAGACTTCTTCTTTTTGAAATTCCGCTGCCAGGCTGGTCCCTGCCCGTCAGGTTCAATATCCTTCAGACTTCCAACGTCATCAACGTAATGCACAGGATAATTAAACCAAAGATTGATCGGCGGGAACTTCGGAAACTCACGCAGAGTCCCTTCAATGCGCCACGCTGTACGTTGCCGCACCCGCTGTTTGGCCGCCGGAATCGCCGTTTTCACAAGCTCAATATTAGTATTATTGCCAAGCATCTTATGGCAGTATTCCAACAGTACAGTGCTGCTGCACTCGTCATCCTGCGATAAATCCTGTATATAGGCAGGGTAATATCGTTTTAAATACGCCAAGCACTCGGCGCAAATTGCTTTATTTTCTTCCTGCTTCAGTAATTCTTCTGTTGGTTCCAGCTCTATCAAATCAAGCAGTGCGTCAGGATCACGGGCAAATACTCCTGACCCTGAAGCTCTGTCCATAGATTTTTTACTGCCTTGGCCACCCTTTGAATGATGGTGGCAGTAGATCACAGCGCAGCCCAGTTCCGTACAAACCTTATCGAACTGATTACAGAAATGCGCCATCTGGTCAGCACTGTTTTCGTCACCGGTGATGATTTTATAAATCGGATCGATAACGATAGCAATATAATTCTTCTTTGCGGCACGCCTGATCAGCTTCGGCGCCAGCTTATCCATCGGAATCGACTTGCCACGCAAATTCCATACATCGATATTAGACAAATTGCTCGGCTCCCACCCCATTGCCGTATAAACATCCTTAAAACGATGCAAACAACTTGCCCTGTCAAGTTCAAGGTTCACATATAAAACTTTACCCTTTGTACAGCTAAAATTAAGCCACTGACGGCCCTCGGCAATCGCGCAGCACAACTCTATCAAAGCATAGCTTTTGCCTGCCTTAGACGGCCCTGCAATGAGCATTTTATGCCCCTGTCGCAATACATTATCAATCAGCGGTTTTGCCAGCTCCGGTAAATTATCCCAAATCTCACTAATGCTTTCCGGTTCCGGAAGATCATCGTTGACCGCCTCAATCCACTCCTGCCATTCTACAAAGCTGGCTTTGCCGATGTTGGTATCAACTAAAAACTGCTTGTGTCCCTGACGCATCACACCCGGCATTCTGCTGAGCCGCGAAGGATTACGGTTTTGGGTATCGATTTCAAGGCCGTTTTTCTTACAAACAGCGTAAAGATAATCAACACGTTTACGATATTCCGCATAGTCTGCTGCATCGATCCTAACAATAGCATGCAGCGACTTTTTCCCTGAATGTACCAGGCAGGCCACCGGCAGTTCCAGTGTCCGGATAATTTCATTCTGCTTGGCTATATCCATCTTGTCCGATTCGACCAGAGCATACCGAAATTCTGTCACATTGTCGTTTTTCACGCCTTTACCATCAAGAGGATTAAAACGTATCCATGCGCCGCACTCAGGGTTATAATCGCCAAGCACCCCGCCGATATCACCCTTACATTTATTAAGTAGCTCAATGAGCTGCCCAGCTGTTCTATCAGAACAACCTTTTGACGGTAGATATTTACCGTCTTTTTGCCATGATTCCGTTACATAGCCAACATTTTCCGTACTGTCGAATAAAGTTTCCAGATAAGTTACCAGTTCTTTTACCGGATCCCAGTTTTCCGGGTCCGCTATTTCCTGGCCTTCGATCCAGTTCTTATCAACCAAAACCATATCTTCTTTTTGTCCGATGATATCATCCCATGAAAGTTCATGATCTTCACGCTGCTGTGGCATCCAGCCGTTATCCTTAGCCATTGCTACGATCGTACCACCCGTTACTGGTGCGCTGGTATCACCTCTGAACGTCTCCCATTTTTTTCGACATTCATTTGCGTAGTATCTTCCAGCATCCCGCCGGCTCCAATCATCCCACACGCTCACGCTGTAACCTTCTGCTTTCAACGCCATGCCAACATTGACCCACTCCTGATAATCAAGAACGCTCGGATCGATATAATCAAGCAGCGGCAGCAAATCCAATTTATTCTCCATGATGTTCTCCTTTATTCAGGCTTGTAAATCCGTGGATCAATGCCTGCCGGAATACGCCAGCCACCGGCAGCAATCCTGTCTATTAATTTCTTGGCATGTTCAAAAGACCAGGTCCCGACGTGCTGGAACCCACGACCTTCTAAAAAACGGATCTGTTTCGGTGTTGTAAGTCCTTCACTTCTGCGCTTATCCAAACGATCAAGGATTTTCGCAGCTTTACCGGCATTGTCGATCTCATCCGGATTTATACCAAACTTCTCTAATGTTTTAAGTTGCTTTTCACTGGCCGGGCTCATTTCCCAACCGAATGCTGGTACATAGCTTGACAGATCCTCTGCTTGGATACTCATTTCAAACTGCAGTGGATCCACCAGTTTACGCTTACGCTGTTTCATTACTGCCAACTGTTTCGCCAAAGCTTCTTCCCGCTGGGCAACAACATCTTCAGAAGCCTGCTTTTCCACTGCTTCCAAATCTAACGGACAAGCTGCGTCCTGTAATGTTTCAGTCATAGCTCTGGCCACATCTTCATTTGTCGCAATCAAATGCGCCGGTCGGCACAGTTCATGGCGTTCTGTATGCCACAGAAAATCAAGCAGCAAAAGTTCTTCTTTGCCCGGTGCCAGCCTCGTACCACGACCCACCATTTGACAATACAAACTCCTGACCTTCGTTGGTCTTAATACCACAATGCAATCAACAGCCGGGGAATCCCACCCTTCTGTCAAAAGCATTGAATTACAAAGTACGTTATATTTACCGGTTTCAAAATCACTCAGCACCTTTGCGCGATCATCGCTGTTACCATTTACTTCGGCAGCGCTGAAACCGATACCATTCAAAATATCCCTAAACTTTTGGCTGGTCTTGACAAGTGGTAAAAAAACTACAGTCTTTCTATCCATACAAATTTTAGCCATTTCCTCAGCAATCTGATTCAGATATGGATCGAGAGCCGTTCCCAGATCGCTGGTCTTAAAATCACCGGCCTGGGTCCCGACACCTGTCAAATCTAATTTCAGAGGAATAGTCTGAGCCTTGATAGGTGACAGATAACCTTCTTTGATAGCTTTAGGCAGCGTATATTCATAAGCAAGGCTCTCAAAACATTGCCCTAAATTACGCATATCGCCTCTGTCAGGCGTTGCAGTAACACCAAGCACCTTAGCGCTGTCAAAATGTTCCAGCACCTTCTGATAGCTATCTGAAAGTACATGATGTGCTTCGTCGACGATGATCGTATCGAAAAAATCCTTTGCAAATCCGTTTAACCGCTTCTCGCGCATCAGCGTCTGGACAGAACCTACTACCACACGATACCAACTGCCCATACAGGTATATTCAGCTTTTTCCATAGCCGATTTTAAACCTGTAGCCTGCTCGATTTTGTCACAGGCCTGCTGCAACAGTTCAAAACGGTGCGCCAAGATCAGTACCCGGTCACCCTGCTTAACCTGTTCCTCTGTAACCTTTGCAAAGACTATAGTTTTACCGCACCCGGTCGGCAATACCAACAGAGTGCGGTTTATTCCTTTATTCCATTCGCCCAAAATAGCCTGTTTAGCTTCTTCCTGATATGGACGCAGCTGCATTAGAAAGCTCCGGGCCGAAATGCAGGAACGGCCTGCGGTTGTCCTTGATATAAGTTTTGTTGTTGCGGTGCTGCCATAGTAGGTGCTGTTGTCGCTGTATTTTCAGGATCATAAAAACGTTTAATTTCGTTATACTGCTTACCATCATGCATACGGATACCGATCTTAGCCCTGCCCTTTCGACCAACCACCCGTGGCCAATCCATTTTCAAAGGTTCACCGTGTTTTTTCAGCCCAATACCGATAAAGAAAGCCGAAATCATGCCTTCCGTCCGAGAATGTAAGAACAAGTTATGCCTGATACGGGCTTCGCCTTCCGGTGTTTCAACTACCAAAGTGATTACAGCTTTATTACAGGGCGGCAACTTTTCGCTGCCTTCATGACGGGCACGTTGAAACTCTAATACCTTAAATTCATAATCGCCTTCCGGCAGAATGATAAAACCGGTGCTCTCCTTTTCAATAGTATCGTCCCATCCTAATTCTCTTTCTTCTACGGGTACTGCTTGTCCTAATTGTTCAAATGCCATTGTTTTATTCTCCTTTATCTGTTAAATATTATTTAAACTACATTGAGTTTCTTAAACTTAAAAAGGTATATCCCTGTTCTCTTTGATCAAAGCAACGACATTGGGCCAGGCTCCAATCAAACAGCCCTGTACAAAATCCTCTGCGTAATTTTCAAAAGGTGTTCCCTCTGGATAATAGCCACGCTGGGCAACAACCTTTTGAATTTCTGCAAGCGTTACCCCTTCCGGCGCCATTAAATCAGCCAATGCTTTTGGCACACAACTTGGAATTACTTTTGACGTTTGTACAGTCACTATATCATCTGATGCTGTTACAGGGATAAGCGCCGGATCTACAGATATTAGTCCCGAAGGCGTATCTATAATTGCAGTGGCACTAGCAACCGGCGCCACAACAGTTTCCGACTGCATTACAACTGGCTGCGACACAGGCTGCAAAGCTTCCGTATTAGAATAAACCAGACAACCACGAATACTTTTAAAATCAAAGGGTAATTCTTCCGGTAGATCCTGTCTGTTCTTTGCATCCCAGTTAGGATGATGCGTCGTATACATTACCCGCTCACCACCGGCGGCCTTGCATTTCTTCCCGTCCTTATCCTGTGCGATCACGATAGTCTTATAGTTGGCAAACAGCAGCATATCAGCCCACTCTTTGACCAACGGAGCAGTCTGCGATGAAGTCTTTTTGCCAAGCTTCAGCTCATACCGGTCAAAACTTCCACCTTCATTAGGCAATTCAAACTTACGCATCTGCATATGTGCTGTTAAAACAACATTGATCCCAACCTCGATCACATCAGAAAGCAGATTTAAAAAGCGTCCAAATTCTTCTCTTACAAAAATATAGCCACTGCCATAACCAAAATCCTCGATCCCATTTTTGCCATTTTTAGCACATACATGACCCACGCAAAGCTGTTCTGCCCAGTCAATCGTATCAATAACCAATGTTTTACAGCAGGTTGGATTTTTGATAACCTCTCTAACCTCATCCAGCAACATCGTCCAAGAAGTCGGCGCCGGTAATCTGGCAACATCATAGACATTCGTACTGCCTTCGGTATCGATAAACAGCGGATCCGGAAAATCAGCGGCAAAAGTAGTTTTGCCAATACCTTCAGGACCATAAACTACAACTTTTTGCGGCTTTACAATCAGCCCTCTGGTAATTTGAAACTTCATCAAAACTCACCTTTCTTCCATGTTTTTGCGCCTTCATCCGAAAGGCCGTTATCTTCTTTAACATAACCATCTTCGATAATGACCGAACACTCTTTACCACTGCTGACACGTGTAGCGATCACCTGCAGCTGTTCCTGTTCCAACCATTTACCAAATTCATTTAAAGTATCCTGGTCCATCTGCTCCAGCTTATCCATGAGCACAAAACCACAGTTAGGATTCAATTTGCGGACAATAGCAGTAGCTACTTTAAGCTGCTCACTGCCACTCATGTTATCCCACTTATTCCCACGATAAATCAGCTCACCACTTTCAACAGACAATTCCGGTAGCGGCAAGTCTGCGTTTTCCAACAACTTTAAGCGCTGCTCTCTAATATCTTCGATCGATTTTGTCAGTTCATCATACTGCTGACTATATTCTTCAGCTTCGATTTCAGCCTTTTCCCTGTCCATATTGGCCCTGATTTTTATATTTAAGCGATCTATGTCAGAGATATTCGCTTCCAATTCTGCCGTACTTTCATCCTGCAAATCTGCGGCCGACTTACGGGCAACCGAAACTGCAGCCTCAGCTTCTTCAAGCCGGTTCTTCGCTTCGTCAAAAGCAATCTGCGCTTTAGCTAATTCTTCTTCATACTGCTGGCACATTTGCCGCTTGCGCTGGTTTTCGCCGTTCCTGGCAAGTATCGCCTGCTGCTGCCTAATTAGATCAGCTGCGGAAACGAGCTCTTTCGGAACATCCGGATACATTTCAAGCTCAGCCGCATACTTTTTCTTTTGGTCAGCAATGCGTCCAACTTCATATCGCCTGTTATAAATCCTTTGTTCTTCAACATCTAACTGGTAAAGTTTTTCACCGATCCCTATTATCTGCAAAAGAGCATTGGCCTTTTCTTTATTATTTGCATTTAAAAATTTCGGTAGGTCTAAAGCAAGTTGCGCTACAAACTCATTTAAAATCTGCTGGCCGCCTTTATTTCCCTGCGGATCGATGACCTTTAAGCTGCCGTTAATGCCCTTCCGCTCAACTATAAGCCCATTAGATAACTCTATATGCAGAATTGGCGGAGTAACAGATCCTTGTCGCTGCGGTTCAGAAGGTTTATATCTTTCCCCACCAAGCGCCCAGGCAATAGCATCCAGAACGCTGGTTTTACCCTGACCATTTTTACCACCGAGAATAGTCAAGCCATTCGCCGAAGGTACTAATTTTACTGCTTTAATCCTTTTGATATTTTCAAGTTCGAGACTGTTAATTTTCACTGTCATTGAAATAGCTCCTTTTCTTTTTTCAGCCACCATACAAGCGTAGGACGCTTAACTCCTATGACGTTGGCTGCCTTTCTAACCGAATACCTTGCTCCATTAAACTTTTAGCTTCCGCAATAAGCTCACGATGTTCTGCTTTTGACCTGTAATGTACTGATTCTCGTGGCATAACTTTTGCTAAAGCTGTCTCCGTAGCAACGCTGTTTACTATAGCTATGTATAGAGCTGCATAATTCTCAATAGGAAAATTTAAGCCGTAATTCATTGTCAATCCTTCTATTTATGCTATAATGTAGTCAATACAGGTTGTTCATGACCAATGTATTAACCCTGAGCTGTCAGCATTGCCGTGCTGATGGCTCTTTTCTTTAATTCATTCCAGCAACCTTGCACCAGAGCCATAACCCGAAAAATACACCGGCCCAAGTCCCAATAGCAATTACCGCAATTTGATAACCTAACTCTTTCCACATCTCACCACGCCCTTTCTAAAAACATTCCAAAAATAATCAGTGCTGCCGCTATCAGTATCTTAGGGAAAATTTCACTCTCAGCAAAAAAGTACCAAATATAAATCCCTAGTGTTTTCACGGTGTTTCCTCCCCCCCAGCACGACTTTTGTCCCTCTCTGCAGCATCGACTATAGCCGTCAGGTAAGCTAAGTCATTAAACGAATAACCATTATCGCCCAACTCGAGTTCTAAACATGCTATGTCGCTATTAAAAGACCTTAGGGATTCAATGAAATCCTCTAAAATATGCGCTGGAATTTTACCAGAAACAGTCTGGATCGCTTTAGCGTATGAGTTTAAGCTTTTTATCTGTGTAGATCTGTCTGATATCAGATTAAATATTTCCTTAGGCAATTGTTCTGGCATTAGCTACTTCACCTCCTTTCGCATCAAATTCAATTGATCTAAATACCCGCCGCCATCACGGCGTGTATGCTTAGAAATAATAACTGGACATTTTAATTTTTGTAAATTTTTTTGTCGAAGTTCGATTTGTTCATTGAAATAACGATCAGCGCCTTCGACTTCAATTTTATGCCGCTGTCCTATCTTAACTGCCGGAAGTGTTCCATCTCGGCACATTGCATAAACGGTAGAATATGCAAGTCCACGGGATTGTGCATATTCTTTAATTCCTGAAAACTTCATACATTAGCCTCCTTTCATTTTCTATCGCTCCTGCTATAATACTTATAGGGAGGAGGTGATTATTGTGAATTATTTTTTTGATTACTTAATAGACTCATTGTTAAAAATATCAAATGTCGAAACTTTATTTTTATTAGTAATTGCTATTTTGATAACAAATCCGTTCAACAAAGCAGGTCGAAATTTTTATGCCTTTGTTAATGACATAAGCGCCGATATTTTTGACAACAAAGTAAATGCTGATAGCTTGTGCAGATTAGCCTACTTTTTATTTTTTGTTATTGGTTACAACATTTGCCCACCAACAACATTTACAACAAAATTCTTTTTTGCATTCATTTTCCCATTTTGGTTGGCTCTCGTCTTTTTCTTGTTTTGTACCTTCACAACAGCAGTTTATATGCTGTTCTATGATTTTCTCTCGCTTGGCATATTCTGCTTTGACTCTTCGAGAAGCAAATATAAAACTGACATTCCAAACAAAAATAGAAAAGAAATTGAAAAGAATGATAAGGATAACGAAATCCCACGTTATTAATGTTGTCATTCAGCGCTACGCTCCTTTCTTACAACATCTCGCTTTCTGTACGTTCAAATAATTTTTCCAAAGACTTTTTGCTTCCCAATGCTTTTTTTATAGCAAAACATTCATCCAAAGTCATAGGCTATTTGCAGGATAGCTTTGAAAGTAAATGGAAAACCATCACTACTTAAAGCATCTGTGAGAACCACATTCTAGATAAAATTTTCTACTATAAACAGCTAGAGAATGTAGAATTTCTTCCAATTTTTGAACGCCCTTGATCTCGATATCAATTTTTACTAACATACAGTCGTTTTCATAAGATTTTCTAAAAGTTCCACTCCACAGCTTTTCACCCGGCTTAGTTGCCGGACTTTTTTCTTTTTCCATCTCTACTCGCCTTGTTTTCTTCCGTTTTCAGAAGTTTTGTGCGAAAAAAAATAAATTGGGATGTCAATAACATTGATATTAAGACAATCTTTACAACAAATCGTATTTATTTCAGATTGACGAAAATCTCTATTATTGTTCAAAGCTAAATTTAAAGTTACCTCGGATATACCCAAGACAGCTGCTAATGCAGCTTGTGTATATCCTTTTTCTTTCATTCTACCCAATAATTTAGAATAATCGTACTGTGTTTTTTGCATTTTATCACCTCCATACGTTGATTATAATACTTCTATTTTCTGAAGTCAATGGTTTTCTGAAGTTTTTTTAAATTTTTCTTGTGTTTTCAGAAGACAAGCTTTATAATTAATTTAAGATATAGGAGGTGTAAATTGTGGTAGACTTCAATATTCGATTAGTCGAAGCTTTGAAACTAAGAAATATGAAACCTGCTGAACTCTCTAGAATAAGTGGAATTTCTGAAGGTATGATCAGCTCATATAGACATGGTAATTATAAAGCCTCTCAACGCAATCTTGAAAAACTAGCAAAAGCATTAAATGTTTCCATACCTTGGTTAATGGGAGCCGATGTACCTATTACTCCTTCTATTCCTAACGCCTCTAACATTTTCCCAATAGAAAGAAAAAAGATCCCCCTGCTTGGCAAAATCGCCTGCGGGAAACCTATAATGTCAGAAGAAATTTTTGACGGCTATGTACAATGCAATGGTAACGTGCACGCTGATTTCTGCTTAAGAGCTGAAGGGGATAGCATGATAGGAGCACGTATATATGATGGCGATATCGTTTTCATCAAGCAACAGCCTGAAGTTGAAAACGGTGAAATAGCAGCAGTGTCTATTGATGATGCTGTCACCTTAAAAAGAGTTTATTTTGGAGACGACTACGTTGAACTAAAACCAGAGAACCCTACACATAAAATACTTCGCTTTACCAAGAACGAAATAGAGCAGTTCCGAATTATCGGTAAAGCTATTGCCTTTCAGGGGGATATTATTTGAAAAGTTTACATTTTTTCACACAAATACATATTGACAAACAAGGGCCTGTAACAGTATAATGTAGTCACAAGCTAATTATTGATGTCTTGCCCTTGACAGTAAGCACTCCATTTGTCCGGAGATTGCCGAACTCGAGGGCTTTTTATTTTAAAAACTAAATTTAGAAAATGCGGAGGATTATTTATGGGAAAAACAGCAATTTTAGTAGATGGTGCATTTTTTCTCAAACGTGCCCTAAAAATTTTTGGCCCCCAAGAACCAGAAGAATTAGCTAAAAAACTATTTTATTATAGCTGTAAACATTTGAAAGCCCATAATTATCATCAAGATAAAACGCCGTCTTTAAGAGATGAACTCTATAGAATTTTTTATTATGATTGCCCACCTTTAAATAAAAAACTTCAGCATCCTATAAGCAGGAAAACCATAGATTTTAGTAAATCTGAACGTGCAATATGGCGTCAGCAATTTATTCATGAAATGACATGCAGACGCAAAGTTGCAATGAGACTTGGAAAAGTTGATGAAATCAACACAAACTGGAGTATTAATCCAAAGCTAACACATAAGTTAGTAAACGGATCTATTTCGATACAAGATTTAGAAGAAAATGATATTATGCTTATCACAAAACAAAAAGGCGTAGATATGCGAATCGGTATTGACATTGCCTCTCTAGCCTATAAACAACAGGTAGGACGGACGCATAGTACTTATTGCGGGGGATAGCGATTTTGTTCCTGCTGCCAAATTGGCGAGAAGAGAAGGCATTGATTTTATTCTCGATCCGATGTGGGCCCCCATAAAGCCTGATTTATTTGAGCACATAGACGGTTTAAAATCCACGTTTCCAGATCCTAATAAGAAGATCACTAAAGAAGCTATCCCCGAAGCCAAAGATGATTTCTGCGAAAGATAAAATAAAAAAAGACCGCCCTGTACTACCAACATCGAACAGTCAACGTAACGCTTTACATCCAACCTTTAAAAACAACACTAATTTCAGTATATTATATCAATACCTTTATCAAATCATTATATGAGTGAAATACCTTTATTTTTTCGGTTATTTTAAATGTATTTGGTTGACACCTTTATTTATTAAAGGCGTTATATTAACATCTTTAATTTTTCTTATAAAATAAAGGTATCGAAAAGAGGTATAACTATTGTATAGTGGGAAATAATTTAATTCGTGGATAAAGAAACGTCAAATTTAAGCGTTTTAATACCTTTTTTACAGTTTTTCTAACTAAATTTACGCTTTTCGTAATTTTTCTTCGGGAAATAATCGTTGACATACCATTGCCATAAATGTTACCATAGGTACAGAGCGATCTGGGAATGAGGCAACTCACACCCCCAGACAAACGATAACCTCTGTATCTTGATACAGAGGTTATTCGTCTTTTAGGAGTGATTTTATGAAGCCATTTAAGCCAAATAAAGATTTAATTAGCTTACTTATAAGCAGGAATCTCGAAGTCCCCAAGCCTGCTTTTGCTACTAGAATGTTAGACTATGAAAACTATTATTACGTTATAAATGGTTATAAAAAACTTTTCATAAATTCCACAGTTCCAAATGATTCTTATAAACCCGGCTCTTCTTTCAGCGAAATTGTAGCCCTTTACACCTTTGACCGCAGGTTGCGCGAAATTCTTCTTACAGAACTCTTGCGTGTCGAGCATGTTATAAAAAGCAGAATAGTATATGTATTTTCAGAAAGTCATGGCCACAACCATACTGCTTACTTACGACCTGAATCTTTTAATGTTAATGGTTTTACTAATTTTAAAAGAACAAATTCTATGATTTTTGATATGTTAAAGCTCATAGATAAACAACAGAAAATCCACGGCGCAGTCAAACACTATATGGATAAGTACGGCTATGTTCCTCTTTGGGTGTTGTCTAAAGTTATGACGTTTGGCAAACTAAACTCGTTTTATGCCTGCATGCTGGAGGAAGAGAAAACAAAAGTTGCAGCATCATTTAACCTAAATTCAAAAAACTTCAAAAACCTAATAGATTTTCTTGCAAACCTAAGAAATAAATGTGCCCATGGAGAACGTATTTACTGCCATTCAAAAGATACCCCAAAGCCGCGGCCGATTCCCGCACTGCGCGAACACACTTTGCTGAAAATTCCTAAAAATTCTTCGGGGCATATATACTATGGTACCCATGATATTTTAGCGCTATTAATCGCATTAAAATATTTTGTATCACCACTAAGATATGACCGACTGCTAAAAAGAATTGATTTTGCGCTGCATGAGAAATTAAAAAAGCGTCTGCACAGTATTGATATCACAGAAGTTAAACGTATAATGGGATTAAATTGTGACTGGCTAAAATTAAAATAATAAAAACGACCGCCCCTGCGCCAACAGGAACGGTCAACGTAATTGCCCCACTTCGTCGCAAGCGAGCTGATTACTATAGATATTATAGCACATCAGCTCTGCTACTGCATACTCAAATTACAGTAAAGGAGCTGATTTTTTATGCCAAAACGTAACAGAAATGGCGCTGGAAGCATTGTTTATGAACCAAAGCGAAAGAAATACAGAGCCTATATCACGGATGCTTTAGGTAAAAGAATATCCAAACGTTTCGACAGTTCTGACGAAGCTGATATGTGGCTTTCCCAAATAAAATTAGATCTATACAACAATACCTATATTCCTAAATCTAACATAACTGTAGGTGAGTGGGTCCTTGAATATCTGAGCACTTACTGTGCACCAAATATAAGAGCAAAAACCTTAATTCGGTATATGCAAACGGCTCGACATCTTGAACCCATCTCCGGCATATTACTTCAGGAATTAGATGCTAGGCAGGTACAATATTTCTATAATAATCTTCCTAAAATGTCAGATAGCAGCAAAAACAAAATACATAAACTGTTGAAAGCAGCTATAACTAAAGCACATATACTAGAGCTAGTAAAAAAGAATATTATGAATGCCATACCAGCGCCTAAAGTATCGAAACCCAAAATAGAAATATTCAAAAGAGAAGAACTGCAAGCAATATCAGACGTATTAAAAACTAATTCCACTTATAGAAGGTATTATTTATTATTTTTATTAACAATCAACACCGGCATGAGACTTGGAGAAGTTTTAGGACTAAAACGAAAATGCGTATTTGATGATTATGTTGTGATCAACAACAGCCTGCAAGATATAAATGGTAAAATGGTCGATACACCGCCAAAAACGGCCGCTGGAGAAAGAGAAATCACAATCACGAGGGATTTATCCTCTGACCTAAAAAAACGTTTTAACAGTGGGAAAATCGTTTCTTTTGATGGCTATATTTTTCAAAGTAAAAATGGAACTCCATTACGACCTAATCAAATCGAAAGAGCCTGGAAAAGTATTTTATTATTAGCTTCAGTCCCTCATAAAAAATTCCACGTACTTCGTCATACGCATGCAACACAATTATTGGCGAACGGTGTACCACTTTTGGAAGTATCTAAACGATTGGGACATAGCAGAGCCAGCCACACTTTAGATCTTTATGGTCACGCTATTCCAGGTTATGATGCTTCATTGCCAAATAAAATCTCAAAGATTTTCAATTTATAAGTTGGGTGCAATTGTGGGTGCAATTGCTAAAATTCATGTTAGAAAAATGGCATTCTACCGTAATGAAAAACTAAGATATAAAGCCACTTAAGCCTTTGCAGAATGCTATATTACAGGCTTTTTTTCGTAGTTTTCCCAAGCCGCGTGTCGCGAGTTCGAATCTCGTCTCCCGCTCCAATGTAACTACAGACGCAGACTTCGTTCTGCGTCTTTTCTATTTCTCGGGTGCAATAAAACCGTGTGTCTTTGGGTGCAACGCGGGTGCAATTGCGTTTTTCCCATATAAAAAATAAGCTATCTACTTTAATTTCGTAGATAGCTTATTGTTTTATAATATTAATAACACCTAAAACTGAGCCCGCTGTTTACTATACCAGCTTTTTTAATTGTTTCATGTCCATATTAAGCACTCAAATATTATTATATTAAATTTTTAATTAAGGCTTATTCCTCTGATAAAAGAATTTTAGAGCCGTAATTATCCTTATCCTCTGCAAGATTTACACGTACACGCTCCACCTTATTCTCATCGTTATCCTCACCGCTGATGCGATCTACTCGTACACGTCCCAGCTCCGCTTCAAATTCCTTGATAATGCGGCTGTCCAGCTGCACACCTTTTTCCATAAAGCGATACAGCATAGCTGCAAATTCATAACGAGTCATCAGGCGGTTGCCATCAAAGCTGCCATCAGGATAGCCTTCGATAATTCCCTGGGCAGCAAGTCCATCAACGTATTCATAGGCCCAGTGGTTTTCTGGCACATCGGGGAAGATTTTATGGATTTCGCTTTCCATGCCATTTCCCAGCGCCATATGATTTACCAATGCAGTTAGCTGGGCAACCTGTGTGCGCAGTTCCACAATATCCTTAGCCATAGCTACTTTTGAATTGTTAACATTACTTGTACGATCTAGAGCAAAGGTTATCCCTGCATTGACCATATTCTCTCCGTTACCAAACGTTCCTCCTATGCTGAACATTACCTTCTCGTCAGGCCTATAAAATGCACCCAATGCTGCAGCTGTTTCTCCCCTATAATTGCCTACACCTGCTGAAAAGCTAAGTTTCTCATCCGGATCAAAATCTAGTGGATGCAACGCCGCCAGTGCAGCAGCTCCTGCGCCAACCTTACTCATACGATCACCAAGTTTATCTATTGCTCCGTCCATCCTTGCGATATCCTTAGTAGCTTCATAGAGCTGGCCACCATTTACTGCGTCTCTAGATCCAGGAGCCACCTCTCCATCTCCGATATTAGTAATCTTTGCTGAATTCACATTTATTTCATTATTGCCTAAATTAATTTTAGTATTATTCCCACCTGTTGCTCCGTTATCGATTGAAGTAACACCTTGTAAATTACTACTAAGATCAAGAGTATATTCAAGTCCACCTTGTTTGTTAGTTCCTTCTGTCACATTAATATTTTTACTACTTCCAGCTCTTAAAGTAGTATGGGCCCCCGCTTCTTCCCCAATCTTTAAGATTTGATCCTCAATTCCATTAATCTTTTCTGCATTTGTACCTACCACATTCGCTAGTCCATAGAGTTGACTTCCATTAATGGCATCTGTACTTTCTTCAGAAATATCGCCAGCAGCAACATTTATAATCTGCCTTTCTGCACCTTTGCTTCCAACACTTACAACCCCCGTTGGATCAGAGCCTGCAAAAGAGCCATATGTTAATACATCTCCACTAGACAATTTTATTTCGGCACTTTCAACCTTTATTGCTTCACGATCTTCAGAATTAGCTCCTAAAATAACGCTATTTTCGTAAGAGCTATTAACATTACTGCCTAAAATGAAAGTATTTCCTTGTTCTACAATATTATTAGATCCAACAGCTACTGAATCCTTGCCCAAAACATTAGAAAACGCTCCTATTGCTATTGCTGACTCTCCTGATGCAGTATTTTCTGTGCCCATAGCAACTGCGAACTTACCACTAACAGTTGAATACTCTCCTAAAGCAATACCAAAAGAACCATTACCATTAGCTTTTGCTCCTACGCCAATAGCAATACTTTGTGTAAGATTTTCTTCTACTCTACTTCCAGATCCCAAAGTAATACTTTGATCTCCTAAAGCTTGGCTATTTCTGCCCAGAGCAACAGAAGCAACGCCTTTATCTCCAGTATTGCTATTTAAACCTATAGCAACAGAATCCATAACCAAGGCCCTGCTACCTATCCCTACAGCGACACTATTATTTTCACTTTTTGTTCCATTACCAATTGCAACAGAATTTTCTCCAGCTGAAGCCTTCACACCAACTGCTACTGCGCTTATACCAATTGCTTCACTCTCGGAACCTACGGCTAAACTAAAATTACCTTCTACTTTTGAATTATCACCTATTGCTACACTGTAGTTTGCATTTGGTGCCGTTCCTTTTGCTACACTACTACCATCTCCTATAGCCATATCGCCTCCATCTTTAACGGTACCTTCTGTGATATTGGCGTATACTTTAGGCAAAACAGTAAAATCTCCATACGTATAACCACAGATATTTAAAATAGCAAGAGGAATTATTACCGCGCTTTTCAAACGTCTGTTATTTACTAGCTCAGACACAACTACATAGCACCCCTTTGCATTACTCCATACCACTCTGAAAATACGATTCATAAAAAATACCCCTTTCCTATATTTTTACTAAAAATATTTTAAAAAGCATTAGCTTTATAAAATAACACAGTAATTTTTTCAAAATAAATTTATATGTATGAGTTAATAAAACATATCATAAATGAATGTCTTTATTGAAATAATACCTAAAAATAAATTCAACATACCCCATCACCTTTTTTCTTTTGGATTCGGCCGCTGTTTATAACAGCTGTAGCTACAATAATACTGCCGTCTGCGTTTAAATAAAGCTGTATATACATGGTAAGCTTTATAACAAATAAACTCCTTACCACAAATTGGGCACGTCATTACAAATCCACCTAAATGCCCACATTTATCCCTTTCACTTGATTCTTCAAATGCTTCTAACTTCATTATTTTCATTCCTTACTTCGTCATAATGCCTGAACCAAGAACATTTTTAGAGCTTCATTTTGATGCTCATGCCATCTTTTACTCGTTTTTTCTAAAAATAAATATGTTTCTTTCCCCATCATATCTCACCTCTTACTTGTTTATGTCCAATACATCTTTAATCATTGTTGCTTTCAACATGTTTTCCAAACTACTTTGCATCATAGAATAAAATTTTCTTAACGAGCAGTTTTGTGTTTCAAAGCATTTACAGTAATCATCTCCTTCCCAATAACGGTTTATCTTCACCGTCGCTTCCATAACTTTGAAAATTTCATACACGGATATCTCTTCAACCCTCTTGTCCAATATAAAACCGCCTTTAGCACCCACGATTCTTTGGATAATCCCTGCTGCAATTAGTTTATTAGTAATTTTAAAAATATAGCTCTTAGGAATCCCCATTGCCATAGCGATATCTTTGGAGGTAGTGACTTTGTTTTGTATAGCCAGATACAAAACTATTCTTATCGCATAATCGGTAGTAACATTTATTTGCATATTCACCCCCATTAAACCAGACCAGTAAAGTCCGCTTTCTTTTTGCAAAAATAAAAGCCTACCTCCCTCAGAATTATTATCTGAGGGAGGTAGGCTATGAAAGTTCCATGCAAACGCATGTCCCCCCCATATATACTTTCACGCTATATAGCTTTCAATAATACAATATATTGCTCTCTTACTTTTCTATATTATATATTTTTAACTTTTTCTGTTCAATAAACAAATAGTTAGTATACTTTTATATTTATTAATATTTACTTCAAATCCGTATTATACATCCTTATTTAATTCGTGCATTTTTTATCATCAGCATTCAAACATATATACTTTTTGTTCTTCGCATTATCTATTTTCTTAATATAGTAACACTTATGTATTTCAGTTTAGTTTTACATTTACATAAAATAAGCCTATATGTTATATACAGGCTTATTTTATAGAAATTCAAGTTTCACTTATCTTAAGTTTGATTTTTCAATAATGATTCCCTTTTTCGCTAAATTTTCCAAACATTCGTGCATATATACTTCATCATGTTCTAAATATACTTTTTCTTTTATTAAAGGTATTAAGTCATTTGGAACAGTGTTAATATGCTTTCCCCTATAATTCCTATAAAACCACTCACTACTTACTTTATAACCCCTATTAAACATCTCCTGCATAACCTTTGCATGATACAACTCAAGATCATGCAAACTATGCTTAAACACATAATCTACCACTCTATGCTTTTTACCCCAACCGTTACCTCGCATAGCACAACATTCACGATGCTGCCCAAGTAGCTGTTGCCTTGGTAATAATGGTATTAATTCTTCATGCCACAATCTCATTTTATACCTCTACATAAGACGACATTTTTTCTACTTCTTAATTTTATAATAAAAAAGAAAGCCTGACTACTACATTAAGTAATAGTCAGGCTTTCTTTAGTACGCATATGTTACCCACACACCAGTTTTTTTATCTTGCCAATCATACTCGCCTCGAAATCCTATATATTTGCTACCTATCCGGCGGCTCACTCCGTAGCTGATACCTGTAACATAGTGATCAATATCAATCTTGGCTCCGATCTCCCGCAGAACCCCTGGCGCGGACGGTGGCAAGGATTTCAAGATTTTCTGCTGTAATTCTTCCTGCTTCTTCGACCAGGCTTCCAGCTCTGTCAACTGCTTCTGCAGCTGATTTATTTGCAGTTTGGCTTCGCTCGATGCTTGATCCGATAGCGTCTGCTGTTCCCTTGCTATCTGTAATTCCAGTGCTAATTTCCTGCTGATTTCCAATTGCCTGGTTGAGTTTTGTTCCAGTGTCGCCAGCTCGCTTTCCGTTATCATGTATGCCGGCTCGGCTGAACAGGTAGCAGGCAAGAAAAAGAACTGCGCCAACGCCCATACCAACAAGAAAGCGATTATTAGATATCCAACTTTTGATTTTTTCATACACATTCGTCACCACCTGCTACTGTAGCCCCTGGTATCAACATGAATCCAATCGCCATAATAACCAATCCCCAGCTGATCTTCAATGCTCCATGCTTTAGCTGCAGCAATGACCGTATCTGCCAATGCGGTATCAGTATCGTCCTGTCCCGAAATATGGATGTCAGCTGCACAGCCACGAGTATGATAGCTGTTAGGTTCTCCACCAACAGCTAAGTTCACTTCTATCGTTCTAAAGCCACTTTTATAACCAGCATTAGTAGTATTAATAACCCAATTAGAATTCCAATCCCTCAGCATATCAAGCAACCGAAATAAGTTAGCAGTCTTTTCATCATTTGTACATAGTCGACCATTTTCGTCCCATGCATACTCATTCCTGCTACGTTGCAGACAATCCCACTCCGTTACGCTCCAATGTTTACTTACATACAAAGCCATATTAATCACACTCCATAAAAAATTTAGAAATCATAGTTTCTTTTTAACAAAAACAATCAATCCACTCATAGCTTCCACGCCAGCATCATTTAAGTTTTCAATAATACTAAGCAGCTCAGTTACAACAAGATATCCAATAACCGTCATAACTGCCCAAGTAGGTTTATCTAAAACTCTCATAACTACATCAACGACAGCAGCAGACAACGCACAAATTAAATAAACACCGATTTTCCCAAGGAAACGGTGTTTCATAACTTCACTTTTTATCTTTTTGGCAGCTCTGGCTTTTTTTATTCCTTTAATAGATTCTAGAATAGTCGGATTTTCAATACCACTATCTTTTAGATGCAGATAGGATATCGATACCCATTTGGTAAAACAATCAATAAATACTAAAAAAGCAAAGCTATAAAACAATATAGCGTGCTTATGCAAAATCATAGCCAACATTGCCGCTATTAAGGCTTTATATGACCAACCTTGTGCTAAAGTTTGAGCAGCTCCAATAGCCGCAAATTTAAAAGATTCCCAGTTCATTTTTGCCTCCTGTATAATGCTCCTTAAAGGAGAGTGATATTTTGAATACTAAAAAAAGAAAACGTATGAAGCTACCAAACGGCTTTGGTAGTGTTGTGCTACGAACTGACGGTAACCGCCGCCGCCCATGGTCTGTAAAAGTCACAATCAACGGCCGTCAAAAATCAATCGGTGACACTGCTACCGAGATTGAAGGACTTGCTTTACTCGCAGAGTATCATAAAAATCCGTACCTTTTTGCACCAACGCTAATCACCTTTTCCGAAGTCTTTGAGCTTATGAGGGCCGAGCGATTTCCTAAACTAGCAAAAACTACGCAAGTCAATTACCTTTCGGCATACAAACACTGCCATAGATTGTATGGCAAGAAGTTTGCCGAATTAAAAATCGGTGACCTGCAGGCTGTTATTCGTGATACACGTAACGCCGGCGCTCACTATGCTATGCAGAAAAAAGTGCGACAAATACTGCACCATTGCTACACCTACGCAGTTAAGTATGAGATCATCTCACCTACAGCAGATATCAGTCAATACATCGACATTGATCAGCATAAAGTGAAATACCCTAAAACGCCTTTTAATACTCGGCAAATCAATCGAGTAAAAAACCTCGGCGATAAATGGGCTATGACCGTATTAATGATGATATACGCTGGTGTCCGCACCTCCGAACTGCTATCTATCCTCAAAAACGATGTGAAGCTACGACAGCGATATTTTATCGTCCGAGAGAGCAAAACAGCGGCTGGACGCAACCGTGCTGTACCTATATCCAAAAAGACGCTGCCATTCTTCGAATTCTGGATGCAACAGCCCGGCAAACACCTCATCACCAACGACGACGGCAGCCTGCTCACCTACCATCAGTACCGGGCGCGGTTTGACGCCGTAATGGTAGCCAGCAAATGCAAACACACGCCGCATGAATGCCGCCACACCTGCGCTACCATGTTAGACAATGCCGGTGCCAACGAAACTGCAATCAAACGTATTCTCGGCCATGCCAGTCAAGGAGTTACTAAGAGGGTTTATACCCATAAATCCCTCCATGAGCTAAAAAAGGCTATAGACCTCATTTGACAGCCTTGAGTGGTATTAACCCGGCACGAATTTACGCAACAAAAAAGCCTGTATCCATTGATTTCTCAACTCTACAGGCGGTTTGAATTCGGTATGATATTTTTTCATCAATTTTTATTATAAAAGTGCAGTATCTATGCGCTTTTTCATCCTTTCACTATTATTTTTCTAAAATTATAGCATCTAAAGCTTCTTTGCTGTCGGCAGCATCAACCAAAGCTTGTTTCTCCCAGCCTGCCTGCTTACAGGCCCCTCTATGTAATCCCAAATCTACATTCCATTGAATGAGTTGTTTCACAGTTAGGTAGTGAATTGTTTTTTCGGTTCCACCATCAGGATAACCTCTCATAGGATAACCATTTGGATAATATTCCGAAAATTTATCAGGAGCTGAATTGATTGTATTAAGATCACTAGAAACCGTGAGCTGCGTATCCTTATCGCTATCGTATCTTACCATCTCTCCACTACATTCAGATGTAAAACCTCCTGTAATTTTACTTTCGGTCCAAGCATCAACTTCCAATAACTTAGAAGCTTTTAATTCATCAAGCCCTGGCTCATATGGCGGTATTTCTTCATATTCTCCTGTCTCTGGATCTCTATAATAACCATTTAACAGCATTGCAAATTCAGATTTTGTAACTAAGAACCCGTTTTCTTTTACATCTTCTGGTACATCACCATCTTCACGGTATCCGGGAGATACGCGTTTTCCATCTTTATCAAGTACAATGTAATATTTAAATTCTTTTTCCATTTTTATCATCCTTTCTTTTTTTACAGTGGGGATATTCAACTGTCGGCTCAGGCGCTTGGGCTTTAAAATTCAATGGTGTTTATACGGCAGTAGTTGTTGGCGCCCCTGGCTTTCCGGCAAGAGAGTTTTGTGGTTTTACTTTCGATTACACCCTTACTGGATGGAGTTTTACGGCTGGATATAATAGCCCCGTTTCATACATCAGGCCCACCACTACTGCAATTTCACTTGGCTATTGAACAGTGGGGAAAAATCTTAGGAGATACTGTTAATCTTAAGATAATAAACTTCCCTGTTTCGTTCAACGAATGCTTTGGTGGTTTAGCTTTATTCAACGGAGATCCGGTCGCTGCTGCAGAATACGCAACAATAACTGACATAACTAATACTAATTTTAAAATTTATATGTATGCCAATAACGCTGGTACTGGTTATGCAAATGCAAACATTTTCTATTTGTTTTTAGGTGCTTAGCCACAGTGGGGAACGAATACCATAGGCTCCCGCACCACTCGAACTGAAGCATATCCTTTGCCATATTCTGAATTTTGCCTGCCTATCGTATCAGGAAAAGGTTACGTCGGGGGATTAAACTACGGCTTTGGCGTTGGTGTAACCAACTTTGGCCTTACTAGCGTAACTATAGCTAATAACTCCGAAGATTCCAGTTATCGGTGGACTGGTTATACTTACATCGTCGTTGGCGCTTAGCCACAGTGGGGAAAATATACCAATTCTGGTAATGATCGTGTTATAACGTATCCTATTGCGTTCAGTGAGTTATATTATGCGAATGTAATTTCACCAGATAACTGTGAAACTTTCGTCTATGGCATAAGCAGCACTAATATTAATTACAGACTTTGTAATGGGTATAATGATGATCGCTGGAACGGAACGCAGACGTCAAGGTTGTTCGCTGTAGGACGGTAAACAGTGGGGATATTATGTTGAGTCACAAAATCCAACAGATTATCGTTACTGGTCTATTCCTTTTACATCCCATTATATAACGATGGCAACCAAGACATATTATGAACCTAAAGAGGAAGCAGTACCTTGGTTAGTTGGAATAGATATGCAAAAATTCATTTGCGGATATGGAGCAAACTTTATAGGGAGCAGTTATGTTTCATGTGTTGGTATAGGCTGTTAGCTACAGTGTGGAACGTGTGGAAGCGGAATAAACAATTTACCGCTAAGCTTTAACGAAAAAATATTTATTTGTGTAGTTACTGATATAACTTCTTCTACTACCAGCTCTGACGGTTACTTCTCGTTTAATAATGATAAATCTACGATCAACAGTATTTTCATTACATCGTCAGGAGCTTATGGCGGCAACTATATTGTTGCTGGTGTATAAACAGTGGGGAGTTGGGGCAGCCAGCACCAATATTATGTTACCAATCCCATATACCAAAGTTAAATTCATTACACTAGCTACATCATCAATGCTTAATCCAAGCCAAGGTAACATCAGCGTAGCTTACCACGATTCAACATTAGACAGTATTAGATTCCAAATTAGGTGGCAAGGTTTAGCAGCCGAATATACTGGCGCTTGGTTAACTCTCGGCATTTAAACCACAGTGGGGAAAGCCAACAGTACGTGGAAATAATATATTTCCTATACATTTCCCTAACAGTGCATTAGCAATAACGTCTGCCGGCATTGGCGGTTGGCATACAGTGGATGTAAGCATCGTTAATAATAACAGTTATAGTGTGCTCGGTTGGGCAACAGATTCACCTAGTACCGCACGAACTTCATTACCAAATGTTATTGCTATTGGATTCTAAAGCTACAGTGGGGATATGGAAATTCTGAATCAACACAAACATTTCCAATTAAATTTACTAACTCTGTAATTGGTATTTACGGAAGTAAGAGGGCTATAAATTACGAATATACTTTTGCAGCAACGAGTATTACAAATACAAATTTTTTCATGTCTACACGTAACTCAGAGGGTAGCAGTAGGGTTATAGCTTGTAACTGGCTGGCTATCGGCCAATAGCAAACCAAATGAAACTACCAAACCATGGATCACCGCCATAATCTTGTTTGTATACGTTGAATTTGGATGTGGTCCAATTACGTGGCTGTACCTCCGAATCGTATTTTGTCGGATTATTAGTATCGGTGTTTCTTAGTCCGCAAAATAGGGCAAAACAAGCAGAATTAAAATTCACAGGAAATGCGTACCAACCGCTTTTCCCCTCGCTTCCGTTGTTACCAGCGCTATTAATTCCCCACTGTAGCTTTAGAATCCAATAGCAATAACATTTGGTAATGAAGTTC
>ENA-OPXX01000303-OPXX01000303.1-human-gut-metagenome-genome-assembly--contig:-NODE-303-length-46956-cov-2.498092_pt1 | contig 46956 bp, 41 predicted proteins | sample MGYA00241771_ERZ502046 | MGnify/ENA primary metagenome ERZ502046 (study PRJEB25962, sample SAMEA2042006) | human gut metagenome | biome: human gut; feature: human-associated habitat; material: faeces...
CAGTTAGGATCGGTCATGTCCGTAACAAGGACGTCTCCTTCCTGAACCAGGTCCATCTGTTCCGGACCGGCAACAATACGAACCTTGCCGGCGCCGATCTTCTGACCGATAGCGCGGCCGGTTACCAGGACTTCGCCTTTGCCGAGAAGAACGAATTTCTGCTGAACATCAGCCTTCTTCTGGCGGCTCTTCACGGTCTCGGGACGAGCCTGAAGAATATAGAGTTTTCCGTCGATACCGTCTTTGCCCCATTCAATGTCCATCGGACGGCCGTAGTGTTTTTCAATAATACGGGCGTACTTGGCAAGCTGAACGATTTCGTCGTCGTTCAAGGCAAACTTGCGGCGTTCGGATTCGGGAACATCGACCACCTTCACAGAGCGTCCGCTGGACTTGTCTGTGTCGAAGATCATCTTGATCTTCTTGCTGCCGAGAACTTTACGGATGATCGGGAATTTGCCCATTTCCATGATGGGTTTGTGGACAAAGTATTCGTCCGGGTTCACAGCGCCCTGAACAACGGTTTCACCGAGGCCATAGCTGGCTGTAATGAAAACGACCTGATCAAAGCCGCTTTCGGTATCCATCGTAAACATAACACCGGCAGCGCCCTTATCGGAGCGAACCATTCTCTGAACACCGGCGGACAAAGCCACATCAGCGTGGTCGAAGCCTTTGTGAACGCGGTAAGATATTGCGCGGTCGTTGTAGAGGGAAGCGAATACTTCCTTCATTCTTGCGAACACCTGTTCGAGACCGACGACGTTCAGGTAAGTTTCCTGCTGGCCGGCAAAGGAAGCGTCCGGAAGGTCTTCAGCAGTTGCAGAGGAACGAACAGCAACGGAAATTTCCTTCTGGTCGCCCTTGAGCCACTCATAGTGTTCTCTGATTTCTTTTTCGAGCTGAGCCGGGAAAGGAGCTTTTTCAATCCATTCACGAATTTCAGCGCCTGCCTTTGCCAGCTCTTTAACATCATCAACGTCTAACTTGCTCAGACGATCTTCAATTCTTTTATCAAGACCGCCTTCTTTTAAAAAGACTCTGAAAGCTTCAGCCGTCGTTGCAAAGCCGTCAGGTACTCTGATGCCGGCTTCTGTAAGCTGGCTAAGCAGTTCGCCAAGAGAAGCATTCTTGCCGCCTACGATGTCAACATCTGTCATACGAAGTTGGCTGAATGGAATGACGAAACGTCCTTGTGTCATGTTTACCTCGAAATTGAGTGAAAAAATTTGCTAAATTTTAGCCGTTCTTTTAGCGTTAAGTTCGTAACTTCATCTAACAGCGTTAAATTTTATGAATTCAAACGTAAACGAAACCCCTGAAAAACCGACTCAGCGTACCGTGTTTTTTGTATCCGACGCGACGGCTATTACTGCAGAAACTTTGGCAAATGCTGTTTTAGCGCAGTTTCACGGCCTTAAATACCTGCGCTACCGCATGCCTTTCGTCAACACGGAAGAAAAAGCCAAGGCCGCGGCCTTGAGAATCAATGAGGTCGGCAAAGAGAACGGCGTGCGCCCGATTGTTTTCTCTACACTCGTCGCCGGATCTCTGGCTTCGACATTTAACGAATACTGCAACGCCTTCGTCATCGAGCTTTTCCGCTCCTTCGTCGGACCGCTTGAGCGTGAACTCGGTGTTCCGAGTGACCACTCCGTCGGCAAGAGCCATGAAATCGGTGACCAGGAAAGATACAACCGTCGTATTGATGCGATTAACTACACGCTGGCACACGACGACGGACAAACCAACAAAGGCTTGGAAGATGCAGACGTGGTGCTGGTAGGTGTGTCCCGCAGCGGTAAGACTCCGACCAGCCTGTACTTGGCCATGCAGTACGGTATCAAAGCAGCTAACTATCCGCTTATTCCAGAAGATTTCGAGCGCGGCGAACTTCCGCCCGCACTGGAAAACTGCAAAGACAAGATATTCGGTCTTTCCATTTCTCCCAAGCGTCTCTCTGAAATTCGAGGCGAACGCCGCCCGAATTCTAAGTACGCTTCCATAGAGAACTGCGAATACGAAGTTGAAGAGGCTCAGCGGATGATGGATCGTGAAGGCATTAAATATCTGTCTTCCACTTCTAAGTCCATTGAAGAAATTTCAGCGACGATCCTGCTTGAACTCAAAATCAATATTGATCCTCACATGAGTATGTGAGGCCGGACCGAATCGATATTTAGATATGCGGCCGAATCTTCGGCCGCTTTCTATTTGTGCGCAATGCCTGAAAGACGGCGTCTGCGCTGTTCAAAAAGGCAGACGGAAGCCGCTGTTGCAACGTTGAGGCTTTCAACTCTGGAATCCAAAGGAATCAACAGGGTTAAATCGGAAAGTTCCAGGGCTTTTTCAGAAACACCCAGACCTTCGCTTCCGAACACCCACAGAGTTTGGCCCTTTCCCCATTTTTCCTCGTAGAGATCTTTTCCGCCGCGCGCGTCAGCCACTAAACATACAGCTCCGGTTTTTTCTTTGATCTCTGCAAGCTCGACGGAAGAAATAATGTTGCAGAAGAAATGAGCTCCCATGGCTGCACGAAGCACTTTGGGAGACCAAACGTAGGCACATTGCGGTGACAACGCAATATTCGTCACACCAGAAGCCAGTGCGGAACGAAGGATGGTTCCGACATTGCCCGGATCTTGGACGCCGTCAAGATAAATCCAATCCTCGTCTTTTTTGATCTTTCCCTCTTCCGGGATGCGGATCTCACAAACTATCCCGGCACTGGTGTCCACCGGAGAAATCGAAGCATAAATTTGAGACGGCAACTGAACTACAGAAATCTTCAACGACAGGTACTTTTGCAGGATTTCCGATATTTCAAAATTCTTCTCGGCCCCTTCTCTTAAAAATACTTTGCGGACAAGCTCAGGATGCGAAAGAAGTTCTCGGGCCAAATGAATCCCTTCGGCGAGAGATAAACCTTCTTTTCTCGCCGCCCTCGAGTGCTGCGCCAAATTCTTCGCAAGCTTAATCGAAGGATTAGCTGCGCTTGTGATCCGCATGAATTCCATTTACTGTCCCTTTCGCTTTTTACGATCGGCTCGCCGTTCAAACTTCTTAGCAATCAAGGCCACAGGACCGAACGTCATTCGGTGCACTGGACACGGGCCCCATTTCTCCAGCATTTTAAGATGGTGTGCCGTACCGTATCCCGCATGTTGCTCAAAGCCGTATTTCGGATACATTCCTCCCAAGATTTTCATCAAGGCGTCCCGATAGGTCTTGGCCAAGATGGAGGCTGCGGAAATTTCCGGAATCAAGTCGTCGCCTTTGACAATCGGCTCTGCACGGAAAGGAAGCTCTGGCAGGCGGTTCCCATCAACCAAGACTAAGTCCGGTTTTGGATCAAGCTGAAGAACGGCTTTACGCATCGCTGCCATCGTCGCCTGAAGAATGTTCATTCGGTCAATGTCCGCAACCGAACTTTCGGCGATCGCCCAAGCGAGCGCATGCGTTTTAATCTGCTCTGCAAGAACTTCTCTTGCGTGAGCCGTCAGTTTTTTTGAGTCTCTGAGCCCTTCTATCGGATGATCGGGGTTCAAAATCACGGCTGCAGCAACAACCGGTCCGGCCAAAGGGCCGCGGCCCGCTTCGTCCACACCGCAAACAAGTGTGGCGATCGTTTCCTCACCGTCGAATAAATAGTCAGCCATCAGCGTTTTAAAACCTGATCGATTGCCTCTGTTGCCAGCTGAGCAGTCGGCCTCAGCAATGTTTCATGCATTTCTGAAAATACTTCTTTGAGATATTCCTGCCGCTTCGGCTCCAGGGCGTGAAGCAAATGGGACGAAAGGATCTCAGGCGAACAGAACATCTGAACGCACTCGGGAACCAAAGTCTTCTGCGCCAGGATATTGGGCAGGCTGATCCACTTTGTCTGTCCTTTGGAAAGAATCAGCATTGCCGAAAGCGCCGGCATAGCGTATCCGACGACCAAGGGCTTTTTATAAAGTGCCGCCTCAAGCGTTGCTGTGCCGCTCGCCACCAAAATAGCGTCAGCCGCTTCCATCGCCAAATGAGACTTCCCGTCCAAAAGAACGGTATTGTCTTCGACATCAGGAAAGCGATTGAGAACTTCTAAAATCTCTTTTTTCCTTTGCTCATCGGCGCCCGGAACTATGAATCGAGTTCTCGGTTCCTGCTTCAGCAGTAAGGACGCAGCGCCGAAAAATGCCGGCGCACACCAGCGAATCTCGTCTTTACGGCTGCCGGGAAGAATGGCAATGACCGCCCCCTGCGCAGCGATGTTCAGTTTGCGTCTTGCACCTTCCGTATCCGGCACCATCGGAATGATCTCGGCTAGAGGATGGCCGATGTACGTGCTCGGAATGCCGGCTTCTTTAAAAATTTTCTCTTCAAAAGGGAAAATCAAAAGCAGATGATCCACCGCACGTTTGATTTGGTGAATTCTCTGCGGACGCCAAGCCCAAACGGCCGGAGCCACCATGTGAACAACCGGAATCCCCGATGCTCTGACCTTCTCTTCAATCGACAGATTAAAGTCAGGAGCATCAACTCCGATGTAGGCAGCAGGACGAAGCTGGACAGTACGGCGCATCATTTCTCGGCGAATTTTTAAAATTCGAGGCAAATGACGGATCACTTCCAAATAGCCCCGGACGGAAAGTTCGCTGGCATGAAACCAAGGATCCAAGCCGTCTTGAATCATTCGGTTACCGCCGATACCTTCCATCTTAAGATTCGGACGAGACGCGGCAACAGCCGGCAGAACACGCGAAGCTAGATAATCTCCGCTGTTCTCTCCGGCTGCCCAGATAATGCTGTTGTTGGTCAATTGCTCCATTAGCGAGCCAATCCTCGAGTTGCCTGCTCTGTGAATTCGCACATCAGTTCACAGACTTTCTTAGCCTGTTCATCTTCTAATGCTGATGCGTAAGCCTTGATGGCTTCCACGGCCTCTGGAACGGTCTTGCCTTCACGGAAGATCAGTTTGTAGCTTTCGCGTGCCGCGTGCATGGCAGCCCTTGAATAGCCGTGACGCTTCATGCCTTCAAGATTGATGCCGAAAGGAGAGGCAGGATAACCTTGATACATGCCGTAGGGAATGCAGTCCTGACGAACCATGCTTCCGCCGCTCAGCATCGCGCCCTTTCCGATCTTGACAAACTGGTGGATGCCGGACTGGCCGCCGACGATCACGTCGTCGGCAACATGAACGTGCCCGGCAAAGCCGACATTGTTGGCAATGATGGTGTCGTTTCCGATGACGCAGTCATGTGCAACATGAACGTTGGCCATCAGCAGATTGCCGTTTCCAATAATGGTTATTCCTTTGTCCTGCACGGTCCCGACAGAGAGTGTGCAGTGTTCGCGAATAACGTTGTTGTCACCGATGATTAGCTGAGTTTCTTCACCGCGGTATTTTTTATCCTGAGGATCGATACCGATCGCTGCAAAGGCATAAATCTTGTTGTTCTTACCGATCTTCGTATGACCGGTAAGAACAATATGGCTCTGCAAAGTGGTTCCTTCACCGACTTCAACGTGGGGACCGATCGTGCAGAACGGACCGACGACAACGTTCTCCGCAAGTTTGGCTTGAGGATCTACTAAGGATGAGGGATGGATCTGAGCCATATTTTTTCCTTTATTTGGGTGAACGATAAGAGCACATCATGTCGGCACATGCAGCCAGCTGACCGTCAACCGTTGCATCGCAGTGCATCTTGATCATGCCGAGTTTTTCACGGAGGAATGTGCATTCAAAACGAAGCTGATCACCCGGGATCACGACACGTTTGAAGCGAGCGTTGTCAATAGAAGCAAAATAGAAAAGTTTCTCAGGATCTCTTTCGCCGCCCATTCTTGCAAAAGCAAGCATCGCACAGGCCTGAGCCATCGCTTCGATGATCAGAACGCCGGGCATGACGGGAACGCCGGGGAAGTGGCCGGTGAACTGAGGTTCGTTGACAGTGACGTTTTTGATCGCAATCAGCTTATCAACACCGTTCGTTTCCAAAACTCGGTCAACTAAAAGAAACGGATAGCGGTGAGGCAGGAGCCTCATGATGTCATTAATGTCTTGCATTTTACTCTTTCTTAAGGGAATCAACTTTTTCAGCCAGATGCTTCAGCTGTCTGCGCATCTCAGGCAAACGTTTAATTACGGACAGAATGTTATAGAACTCTCTATGAGGCATTGCGGGCATGTAGCCGGCATAGTAGTCAGGTTTCTCGATCGAACTCGGAACGCCTGCCCCGCCGCCGATGATCGAACCTGCAGCGACCTTGAGGTGTCCGGCAAAACCGGAACCGCCGCCGGCCTGAACGTTGTCGCCGATAATCGTGCTGCCGGCCAAACCGGTTCTTCCGGATAGGACAACATTCTTACCAACTTGGCAGTTGTGACCGATCATAACTAAGTCATCAATCTTGGTGCCTTGTCCGATGGTGGTATTCTGCAACGCACCGCGGTCGATACATGTATTGGCGCCGATTTCAACATCGTCGCCAGTTTCAACCGCACCGATCTGCGGAATCTTCACGTATTGTCTGTCCAAAGGCGCAAATCCGAAACCGTCGGCGCCAATCACGGCACCGGAGTGAATGATATTGCGTCTGCCGATACGGCAGCCATAGTAGATGGTAACGTTCGGATAAATACGAGTGTGTTCGCCGAGAACAACGCCTTCGCCGATAACGCTGTTGGCTCCGACAAAGCAGTAAGGCCCGACCTGCGCACCTTTGCGAATTACAACGCCGGCTTCAACGGTTGCGGTCGAATCAATAACGGCACCGTCTTCGACTACGGCTCTGGTATCAACCCCCGGCTCCGGCTGCTCCTGCGGGAAGATGATTTGCAGGGCATATGCAAACCAAGCGTACGGATTGCGGGTAATGACGAGGATACGTTCGGGCTCTTTTTCTCCCCAAATCGCCTGTTTGTCTTCTTCTGTCAAAACCAAAGCTGTCGCTTTGCAGGCGCCAGCCGCATCGCGATATTTGCTGTTGGCTAAAAAAGCAACGTCGCCGTGCCCGGCGGTCTCCAGCGGAGCAATGGACTTAATTTCAGCCTTGCCTCCGTTGGCACTGATTGTGCTCAATAAAGTATCGTTGCTTTTTTCTTTAATTCGGTCTACTAACTCAAGAAGAGTCATCGGCGCTGTTTGTTGAATCATTTGAATCGCCCTAATTAAAAAATTTATGCGGCTGATCTGAGAGGGAGAGCAAGTTTGAAGTCGCCGAAACCCGAGTCAGGTCATGCCGCACGTATTGCACTAAATGGCAATTAAGCAACAAGCAGACATCTGTCTGCTTGTGCCCGATAAAAATTACTTGAGTTCCTTAAGAACCTGGTCAGTGATGTCAATCTTCGGGTTGACGTAGATAGCTTCCTGAAGAATGAGGTCATATTTTTCGCGCTGAGCGATGTTCTTGATGACCGTGTTTGCCTGACGGAGAAGCTTCTGAAGCTCCTCATTTCTGCGCTGATTGAAGTCTTCGCGGAGTTCGCGCTGACGGCGCTGGAAATCGCGGTCTCTTTCAGCCAAATCACGCTGCTTGCGAATTCTTTCCTGTTCCGTCATTGTGCCGGCGTTCTTTTCGAAGCGCTCGACGTCATTTTTCAAACGCTGACCGGCAGCATTGAGCTCTTTATCGCGCTTAGAGAATTCCTGTTCAAGTTTTTTACTTGCGGCCTGAGCAGCTGCAGAATCGCGAAGAATAACCTCGGTGCTGACAACACCGATCTTAACTTCTGCCTGCACTGCTGTCGCAGCAGAGCAAACCAAGGCGGAAACTAAAGCAACCGCTAACCATTTTTTTTGCATGAATGTATCTCCTACACAATTGTTTAATTGTGCCACAAATTTATTAGAAACCTGTACCAATTTGGAATTGGAATCTCTGAAGCTCGTCACTGTCCTTCTTATTGAGCGGGAATGCGAAGCTCAATTTAAGCGGGCCCATCGGAGAAATCCAGGCTAAACCGAAACCGACGGAGTAACGAAGGTCACCGAGGTCAAGCTTGTCTTTCTCATAGCGATCCACAACATAACTGCCGTTAGCTACTTGTTTGTAAAAGGCTTTGCGGCCCCAAACCCAGCCGCCATCCAGGAAGGTGAACATACGAAGGGTTCTGTCTGCCCCGGGGATCGGCGTCAACAGTTCGAGAGAGAAATTGAGTTTGCGGTTACCGCCGGAGGCATCTCCGTCTGTATCACGGGGGCCCAAGGAGGAAGTATCGTAGCCGCGAACTGAACCGATACCGCCACCATAGAAATTCTTGAAGAACGGGTACTGTTTGCCTGCATAACCGTCACCATAACCGAGTTCGGTATTGAACGCAAAAGTAATGGATTTCGTAACCGGAACAAACTGCTGGAACTGGTAGGTCGCACGATAGTATTTCAGATCAAGAACAGGAAGAGAAATTTCACCGAACAATCTCTGATAGCGGCCGCGAGTCGGAGCCAGAATGTTGTCTCGGGTATCACGAGACCAGCCGATCGTCGCTGCAATGCTCTTCGGCTTCTTGCCGTAATCGTTGACATAGTCGACGTAGCGGCGCGGAGCACCGGAGCCGACGGTCACATCGGTCATTTCAAACTTGCCGCCGAGAAAGATCTGGTCGTTTTCCGTAATCGGCACACCGTAAGTTACGCCGGCACCGTACGTTTCGTACTTAACGTCATCGGTAATTTCGAGTTCGTCCAAGTCGAGCTTACGATCGTAAATTTCGAAGGACTGGCTAATACCCGAAGTCGTGATGTAAGGCTGCGTGAAGCTGGCAGCATAAGTTCTAGAGCTCTTAGACGTATTGACTTCAAGAGATAGAGAATTACCGGTACCGAAAACGTTGTTCTGCGAGAAACCGCCGGAAAGAACAATACCTTCGGAGGTGGAGTAGCCGGCACCGATCGAGATGTTGCCGGTCGGACGTTCTTTCACGTTAACGGCCAAATCAACTTCGTCCGGAGAACCGGGTACGGGTTCGGGTTCCGCAGTAACAGTTTCAAAGAAACCGAGACGGTCGATACGGTCACGAGAAACGGCAACTTTATCGCTGTCAAACCAGCTCGCTTCATACTGACGAACTTCACGACGAATGACTTCGTCCTGAGTACGCGTGTTGCCGGTAATGTTCACTTTACGAACATAAACTCGGCGGCCGGGGTCAATCGTGTATACGACACTAACTTCATCCGGATTTTCCGGATCAACGACCGGATTCGGGATTGCTCTTGCAAACGCGTAGCCCAAAGCGGAAAGACGATCCGTAAATTTCTTTGCCAGACCATTTACTTCGGAAGCGTTGTAGACGGAACCCGGCTTGATATCCACAAGATCTTCAAACTCGGGCTCAAGGCCAAGCATGTCACCGGTTAAGCGGATATCTTTGATTGTGTACTTTTTGCCTTCATCAATATTGATGGTGACAAAAATCTCTGACTTATCGGGACTGACAGATACTTGTGTCGAGTCAATCTTGAAGTCGAGGTAACCGTTGTTGTTGTACAGAGCGCGAATTGCCTCTAAGTCGGCAGTGAGCTTCTCTCGAGAGTACTGGTCGCGTTTGGTATACCAAGAGAACCAGTTCGGGGTACCGAGCTGCATTTCGTCGCGAAGATCGCCTTCGTCATAAACTTTGTTGCCGACAAAACGGATTTGCTGAATCTTTGCAGCAGGACCTTCATCAACGTCGATGTTGATGCGGACGCGGTTGCGTTCGACCGGCGTCACAGTGACTTTGACATCTGCGGAGTAACGGCCACGCGAGAGATATTGGCGTCTTAATTCTTGAACGGCACGGTCTAACACCGCACGGTCAAAAATAAAGCCTTCGGCTAAGCCCACATCACGGAGAGATTTTTCAACACCTTTGGCATCAAACTCGGAAATACCGGTAGTGTGAATGTTTGCGACCGTCGGACGTTCCTGAACTCGAACAACCAGGACGTTGCCGTCCATGTCGAGCTGAACGTCTTGGAACATTCCGGAGGCATACAGAGAACGCAGTGATTCAGCGCCCAGCTCCGGAGAATACGTGTCTCCCACTCGGATCGGCAGATGCGAAAATACAGTACCCGCCTCCGTACGGGAAATGCCCTCGAGTCGAATGTCTTTAATCACATGACCCTGTGCAAGCACGGTCGTCGCTGCCAAAGCTAAAGCGCAAGCTAGCGCTATCTTCTTAGGATGAGGCATATTCTATAAATTAAAAAATGACCCTGCGTGATTGAAATCACGGCAAAAGTCGCGTCAAATCATTAAATAGTGCAAGTATAGTCAAACCAAAGAGAGCTGCGATGCCAATCTTTTGTGCAGACGCTTGTACAGCCTCAGAAACCGGCTTACCAGTCACTACTTCGAGAGAATAATACAGGAGATGGCCGCCGTCCAACATGGGAATCGGTAACAAGTTCAAAATTCCCAAGCTGATGGAAACCAACGCTAAAAACGAAATAAAAGGAAGAATACCCAGCTGAGCAGTCTGGCCGGCATAGTCGGCAATCGTCACCGGACCAGAGATGTTGCTGATAGAGACATCACCGGTGAACATCTTTCCGATCATTCGAACAGACATCGCCGCGGTATCCCACGTCTTCTTCACACCCTCGGCCAGACTCTTTAGGAGGCCATAAGAAACCTGAGTGTGCGGAAAATCTACCCCGATCGCTGCGCCGATGCGGCCGATTTCATTACCCTGTTCGTCCATAGCGGCTGCCGGTGTAACTTCCAGAGTATGTGTCGGACCGTTTTCGTCTCCGACGAGTAATGTGACGGGTTTCCCGGGATATTTTTTGATTTCACTGACAAAATCTTTCGGCATCTTAACCGGAACATTACCGACGCGATAAATATGGTCGCCGATTTTGATTCCGTCGCGCTGCGCGGCAGAGTTCTCAACAAAAGATGAGATAAACGGATGGCCCATATTCAAATGAAGACCGACCTCATCAAAAGGATCGGCATCTTTTGCTTTCGGGTCCAGACTCATCTTCGTGAGGTCAATTTCTTTCGTTACTTCGCTCCCGTTGGGACGGTGAACCAAAATATCCGTCGTACTTCCGAACTTATTCAGCATCTCCATACGGAGATCCGTAAAAGTTTTAATTTCGGAATCGCCGACTTTCAGAATCTTGTCGCCGGCATGGAGTCCGGCCATGGCGGCCGGCGTACCGGCGGGAGGCTCGGCAACAACCGGCGTCGGCTGCGTGCTGCCTATCATGAAGATAGAAGCGTAAAGCAGGACGGCGAGCAGAAGATTGGCAAATGGACCTGCAGCAACGATGGCGAATCGCTGCCATACATTCTTGGCCCCGAATTCACGGTTTTTATCTTCCGGTTTGATAGGCAGACAGGCAGGGTCTCTCGCATCAAGCATCCTGACGTATCCGCCTAAAGGCAGTGCACTAACCGCCCACTCGGTTGCGTCCGGGTCGTTCTTGCGTTTATAGATAAAAATCGGTTTTCCGAAGCCGAGAGAAAATCTCAGAATTTTTACGCCGCAAAGTCTGGCGACTAAATAATGCCCGAGCTCATGAAAGGTAATCAAAATACCGATCGTTACCGCAAAGGCAGCAATGGTCGTCAACAATGTCAAGGTTAGTTCTCCAGTTTGTCGCAAAAACCTTCGAGCCAAGACTGAGCCAGTTTTCTGGCTTCTTTATCCGTTTCCAAAATCTCTTCCAAGTTGGTCGGAGTCGGGGGCTGGAAGCCGTACATCATTGCATGACACAGGCGTGCAATGTCGGTAAAGCCGATCTTGCCTTGAATAAACGCCTCGACGCCGATCTCGTTGGCCGCGTTCAAGACGATCGAAGCAGCTCCGCCCAGCTTCAATGCATCATAAGCGTAGCCGAGCTGGGGAAAACGTTTTAAGTCCGGTTCTTCGAAGGTTAACGTTTTGATTTTTGAGAAGTTTAATGGTTCTACTCCGGCGTCCAATCTTTCCGGGAAGCCTAAAGAGTAAGCAATCGTGTTTCTCATGTCTGGAGCGCCCATTTGGGCAATGACTACGCCGTCGGCGTATTGGACCATAGAGTGAATGACGCTCTGGGGATGAACGACAACCTGAATGCGTTCCGGTTCGAAATCAAAAAGCCAGCGGGCCTCGATAACTTCCAGGCCTTTATTCATCAGCGTCGCAGAGTCAACGGTAATTTTCTTGCCCATCGACCAGTTTGGGTGATGCGTGGCTTCTTCAACCGTGACATCAGAGAGGTCCTGTCTTTGACGGAAAGGGCCTCCCGAGCAAGTCAGAATGATATTGGCTTCACATCTAGCTTTTTTGGTCGCGCCGACAAGACACTGGAAAATGGCATTGTGTTCGCTGTCAACCGGCATGAGAACAGCACCTGAGGCCTTTATCACATCCATCAGGATTCGGCCGCCGCAAACGACACTTTCCTTATTGGCGAGCAGAAGCTTTTTTCCGGCTTCCGCAGCTTTAAATGTAGAAGAAATTCCGGCAGCTCCGACGATGGCTCCGATAACGATATCGACTTCGGGGTTCGCAGCGATTTCGTCGATCGCCTTCGAACCGGCCAAAGCTTCGGCCGTACTTCCGGCAGCTCTAAGCTCTTCCTGTAAGGCTCCCAGAAGCTCTTTATCAGCAATAACCGCGACTTTAGCTCCGCTGTCCTTAGCCGCTTGAGCGAGTTTTTTAACGCTGGAATTCGCCGTTACCGCATACACGGTGAACCGGTCGGGATAACGAGAGATGACATCTAATGAACTTTTACCGATCGAGCCGGTCGCACCGAGTATCGCAATGCTTTCCATGACTGAAACTTAGTAACCTTGGAGGAAAAGAAGAATGAAGACGGTAAGCGGAAGAACGCTCATCTGAGCGTCGAGACGGTCGTAGAAACCACCGTGTCCCGGAAGAAGATTGCTCGAATCTTTGACACCGGCGGAGCGCTTGAGGGCACTTTCAAACAAGTCGCCGGCAATCGAAAACAGAACTACTACGATCAGGATCAAGGCAGAAGCCCAGCCTGTTAAATGAGAGATCAGAGCGTTGGTCCAGAGCGGGAAGGACGGCTGAGCCCAATAAAGAACGTACGACAAAGCCAGGACACTTACAAAAGCCGTCAGCGCGCCTGACCAAGTCTTTTTCGGACTGATGCCTTCGGCCATCTTCGGACCGCCTAGGCAGCGGCCGCCGAAATAGGCCACGATATCGGCAACCCAAACAATAGCTAAGACGGAAAGCATGTAGATGGTGCCCTTCTCACGGAAGAGATACATGAGGGAGAACCAAGCTGCCGGAACAAAGATCCAGGCAAGCAAAGCCCCGATGCCTTTCGGTACCATCCAGCCGGAAGCCCGGCGAGTGAAGATGACAGCGGTGATAACAGCCCAAAGCACGGTAGCCACAGCTGTAATAATCATGAGCCCGTTGCCGGACTGAATGGTTTGCAGCGCAGCCGGTGAAACATACTCTAGAAAGAAGAGGAAGGCCGCCAGCAAAACGCCGCAGACCATAGCGACTCCGTTATTCCATTTACAGATCCGGAGCCACTCCCAAAAGCAGCATCCGATGGCAATCGCGGCCACCGCCGTGAAAGCGAGAGGGGAAATTAAAAGCGCGCCGATGATGATAATTAACAACACAACGGCGGTGATGACTCTTTGCAGCAACATGAACTATTCCTTTTTCGCTTCCTGTTGAATTTGTTCGGAAGTCTTACCAAATCTACGTTCTCTATTAGAGTACCAATTTAGCGCATTTAAAAACTCGTTCTCGGTGAAATCGGGCCATAAAATTTTCGTGAAATAGAGCTCCCCGTAAGCGAGCTGCCACAGCATAAAGTTGCTGATGCGCTCCTCTCCGCTCGTGCGGATAAACAGGTCCACATCTCCGGAATCTGCTAACGGCAGCAGTGATGCAAATTTTTGTTCCGTCAGCTCCTCCGGAGGAACCTCACGAGATCTTTTGGCAGCTTCAAGAATCTCCCAGCGGCCTCCGTAATTCACGCAGACATTGAGCGTAAGACCCGTGTTGTTCTCTGTGATCTTCATTGAATCTGCGATTTGCTGCTGAAGTTCTTCAGAAAAAGCTGTCAAATCACCGACGAGACGAACACGAACATTCGCTTTATTGAGAGCGGCGATCTCTCTGCGCAGACTCACGAGAAAAAGCTTCATCAAGCCCTTCACTTCTTCGGCCGGCCGATTCCAGTTTTCGCTGGAAAAAGCAAAGAGCGTCAAATGCTGAACTCCGGCCTTAGCCGCAGTCTGGATTGCAGTTCGGACGGACTCTACCCCTTTTTGATGGCCCATGAGACGCGGAAGCTTGCGGGCCTTGGCCCATCTTCCGTTGCCATCCATAACAATAGCCACGTGACGGGGCACCCTTTCACGTGGCTTTGCAGTCAATTCCTGACTTGTCATAGGATTTAAAACCGATTAAACGGTCATGATTTCCTTTTCTTTTTCGGCAATCAGCTTGTCGACTTCACCGATGTACTTATCGGTGCGCTTCTGAATTTCAGTATTGGAACGGCGTTCGTCGTCTTCGGAAATTTCTTTTTCCTTAACGAGCGCGGCAACCTTGTTGTTGGCGTCACGGCGCAGATTGCGGATGGCAACCTTAGTTTCTTCGCCTTCGGAACGAACGACCTTCGTTAAGTCACGGCGGCGTTCTTCTGTCAGAGGAGGCATCGGGACGCGGATGACTTCGCCGGAAGTTGCCGGATTCAGACCCAGATCGGAGTTGCGGATTGCTTTTTCAACCACGGCAACCATTTTCTTTTCCCAAGGCTGAACAGTGATTGTTCTGGCGTCGGCCAAACCGAGCTGAGCGACCTGAGAAATCGGGGTCGGGCAGCCGTAGTAATCGACGGTGATATGTTCGAGCAAACCGGTATGAGCACGACCCGTACGGATCTTCATCAGGTTTTCTTTGAGCGTTTCAATAGAACGCTTCATATGATGTTCGGACTGTGAATAGATGTCTTTAGTTGTCATGTCAATTTCCAATCTCTGCAGATTTCTCGGCTGCAAGTCGCAAAACTTAGTCGCACGCCGGTGAGCAGAAAATCACGGACGCGGTCAAATCCGCCGAAATAAACCAACGGCGGCAGTGACAGCCTTATTAATTCGTTGAGTTTACCACGGAGCGCAATAGCCTCAAACCGCTCGATTCGAGTTGGTTTAATAGGCTCCTCGGCCAAACGCGCTTAAGCTCAAAACATCTGATAAGGAGTTTGAACTATGGCAAAAATTGAAAAAATGTTCGGCGCAATCCTGAAAGATCAGGAACAAAAGAGTGATGAACTGCGCGACAAGATCCACGCAGAAAACAAACTCAAAAAGGAAGAAGCTGAGAAATCTTCCGAACGCGAAAAAGCCGAAAAGTAATTCGCCGACCGAAAAAGAAGCTCCGGCCCCGCTGATGCAGGCCCGGAGCTTTTTGTATCCGTTTTTTTCTCGGTTAAACGTGAACGAGCGTGCCCTCGTCTTCACCAAGCACAACGCGTTTGAGCGCGCCGGGCTTATGAAGGTTGAAGACTCTGATCGGCATGCCTTGATCGCGGCAGAGCGTAAAAGCCGTGGCGTCCAAAATCTTGAGTTTCTTCTGAATGGCTTCGTCGAAGGTCAGAGACTTATACATTTTTGCGTTGGGATCCTTCTTAGGATCAGCGGTAAATACGCCGTCAACCTGAGTGGCTTTCAGAACCATATCGGCTCCGATTTCCGCACTTCTCAGAGCTGCAGCAGTATCCGTTGTGAAGAACGGATTACCGGTGCCGGCAGCAAAAATCACGACGCGGCCTTTCTTCAGATGGCTCAATGCTTTGCCGCGAATGTACGGCTCGGCAACCTGGTCGATATCCAGGGCGCACTGGACACGGGCTTCAACACCGGCGTTTCTCAGTGCATCCTGAAGTGCCATTGCGTTCATGCAGGTGGCCAGCATGCCCATATAGTCGCCGGTGGCGCGATCCATACCGGTAGAGCCGAGTGCGACTCCGCGGAAGATGTTGCCGCCGCCGACCACGATCGCAAGCTGAACGCCTAAGTCAACTACTTCCTTGATTTCGCCGACGATGCTTTTAAGCGTATCGCGGCTGATGCCGAAGGCGTTGTCGCCCATAAGGGCTTCGCCGGAGAGTTTCAGCAGAATTCGTTTGGTTTTAGGCGTTTCAGACTTACTCATCGTTTACTCCGAAAAAAGTTCAACAATTAGGCACGTGCGGCAGCAGCCTGAGCAGCAACTTCGGCAGCGAAGTCGTCGTTGCGTTTTTCAAGACCTTCACCGACAACAAACAGCGCAAATGCAGATACTGTAGCACCATTGCTCTTCAGGAGTTCGCCGACGCTCTTAGAGTCGTCCTTAACGAACGGCTGAGAAAGAAGCGTGACTTCCTTGAGGAACTTGTTAACGGAACCTTCGGCGATCTTCTCGATCAGGTGTTCCGGTTTGCCGTTTTCGCGAGCTTTTTCGATAGCAACGCGGCGTTCTGTTTCGATCAGGTTCTGATCAACACCGTCTTTGTCGAGAGCCTTCGGCTTAGAAGCAGCGATGTGCATAGCCACGTCGTGAGCAACTTCGTCGTTGCCGCCGACCACGTCAACGATAACGCCGATCTTGGCGCCGCCGTGGATGTATGTGGAGAGCTTGCCTTTACCTTCAATGATCTGGAAGCGGCGGATGGAGATGTTTTCACCGATCTTGCCGATCAGGCCTTTACGAACTTCGTCAACGGTAGAGCCGAAGAGCGGAAAGAGCAGCAACGTCAGCCGGTTTGTTTTCGGCGACGAGCTTGGCGATATCGTTGGCGAAAGCGATGAAGTCGGCATTCTTAGCAACGAAGTCGGTTTCGGAGTTCAGTTCAACGATAGCGCCGATCTTGCCCGGTTCGTCGATGTAGATAGCGACAACGCCGTCAGCGGTAATGCGGCTAGCAGCCTTAGTGGCCTTGTTGCCGAGCTTAACGCGAAGAATTTCTTCAGCCTGCTCCATGTTGCCGTCTGCTTCTGTCAAAGCCTTTTTGCATTCCATCATCGGAGCGTCGGTTTTAACACGAAGTTCTTTAACCATTGCGGCAGTGATAACAGCCATTGTTTTATCCTTAAAAAATAATTGGTTTAAAAAGAAAGGGGCGCGAACGCCCCTTCCCTTGGTACTTCAGACAAGAAGAGGCGAATTACTCAGCTTTTTCTTCGACAGCGGCTTCTTCAACGAAGTCGGAGTCTTTAGCAGCCTTGACAGTGTCTTCAAGGTTCTTGTTCTTGCCTTCAAGAATTGCGTCAGCAAATCCTTTAGCGTAAAGAGCAACAGCGCGGGCGCTGTCGTCGTTACCCGGGATGACATAGTCAACACCGGCAGGATTGTGGTTCGTATCAACGATACCGACAACAGGAATACCAAGCTTGTTAGCTTCCTGAATAGCAATCTTGTGGTAGCCAACGTCAACAACGACCAGAGCGTCGGGCAGACCGTTCATTTCTTTGATGCCGCCCATAGCTTTGTTCAGCTTTTCGAGTTCACGAGTGAAGTCGAGAGCTTCTTTTTTGGTCATCTTTTCAAGAGCGCCGTCGGCAACTTTCTGTTCCATTTCTTTAAGACGCTTCAGGGAAACCTTAACCGTCTTGAAGTTGGTGAGCATACCGCCCAGCCAGCGCTGATCAACATAAGGCATTCCGGCGCGTTTGGCTTCAGCAACGATGGCGTCGCGGGAAGTGCGCTTTGTGCCGACGAAAAGGATGGTGCCCTTCTGAGCGGCCAGGTTTGTTAAGAACTTGGCAGCTTCGTCGAACTTAGCAACAGTCTTTTCGAGGTTGATGATGTGAATCTTGTTACGAGAGCCGAAAATGTACTGGGACATTTTGGGGCTCCAAAAACGAGTCTGGTGACCGAAGTGTGCACCGGCTTCGAGCAGTTCACGCATGCTCAGAGATGACATATCTTTAATTCCTTTAGGGTTTAATTCCAACAGCCTCACGTTTTCCGAATGGAACCCTGTTGTGAGACTGCGCTATTTAACAAAAAAGTCCAAACGTTTCCGTCCGGATCGGGGCGGAATTCTATCATGCTTTTTCAAAGAGTTAAGCGTTTGAAAAGAGGCGTTACAACCTTTTGACGTTCCTTTTTGAGACAAAACAAATGAAACCTTGTTTTAGCGGCGATTTAAAGAATGATCGCCACCTTTCTTCCGGTTGACCTATATAAGGCTGAGATAACTCCGCTCATCGGTGAATCCACTAAAATTGCGGCATTGAAAAACTTTTTCGAGTCAGATTTAATCAATGTTTGACAATATTCTTATTAAGACCCCGGAACAAATCGAAGGCATCCGGGCGGCCTGCCGCGATGCGGCTTTGGTTCTCGACTACATTGAACCGTTTGTTAAAGCCGGCGTCACCACCGAGTACCTCGATGATTTGATGCTCAGATATACCGAAGACGTCCTCAAAGACAAGTCCGCTTGCCTCAACTACGACCCGGACGGCACCAATCCTTATCCGAAAGCTACCTGCATTTCCGTCAATCATCAGATCTGCCACGGTATTCCAAATGAGAAAGTGCTCAAAAACGGCGATATCTTAAATATTGACGTGACCGTCATTAAAAACGGTTATTACGGAGACACCAGCCGTATGTATTCCGTCGGCCATATTTCCGTTGCTGCTAAGCACCTCATTAATGTCACTTTCGACTCCATGTGGAAAGGCATTGAAATCGTGCGTCCCGGCGCCCATTTCGGAGATATCGGCTATGCAATTCAGCATTTTGTCGAACCTCAGGGCTGCAGCGTCGTTCGTGAATTCTGCGGTCACGGGGTCGGAGTCGGTTTCCACGAAGATCCTCAGGTCTGCCATTACGGCAAGCTCGGCACCGGCGCTGTCATGAAGCCCGGCATGATCTTCACGATCGAGCCGATGATCAACGCCGGAAGAAAAGAACTTCGCATTCTTCCGAACGGCTGGACGGCTGTAACCAAAGACAGAAGTCTTTCCGCCCAGTGGGAACATACGATTCTCGTCACTGAAACCGGATACGAAGTTCTGACGGTCTCGCCAAAATGCCCGCCTGCTCCCTCATGGATAAAACCTTCTTCCTAAATTAATAAAGAAAGAATCTCAAGGCTATGGAAATCAACGAAATCGTCAAAAAATTTAAAGATCAGCGAGAAGTTTTAGCAAAGAAGTTTTTGGCGGACGTTGACGCCGATGCCTATCTTTCTGCGCTGCCGACAAGGCAGTCTTGGCGATTCTCAAGCTGAATCAATTATCCGAGGATGTTGCTGTCGTTGCCGTCGGAGGCTACGGCAGAGAGCAGCAATTTCCCTACTCAGACCTCGATCTTCTTTTCCTTCTGCCTGACGGCGTCCGAGACAAGGACTTAAAAACGATTTCCGATGCGATCGGCAACTTATGGTCGCTCGGTTTGACCGTCGGTTACTCGGTGCGAAGCATCGAAGAATGCCTTGAACAAGCCGAAGTCGACATTACCGCTCAAACGGCGATGCTTGAGTCGCGCCTCATCGCCGGAAATGAAGAGCTTTTTAAGACCTATTCGGAAACGATGGAAAAGAATCTGAATCTTAAAAAGTTTTATCGGGCAAAATTCATCGAACAGCAGCAGCGGCATTTGAAGTACCACGAGTCCTCTTATGCTCTGGAGCCGAACATTAAAGAAGCCCCGGGCGGTCTTCGAGATCTGAATATTTTGATCTGGGTGCTCAGGGCGGCTCGTCTCGGCAACACTTGGCAGGAAGTCTTTGAAAAAGGCTTGATCACCCGCCGAGAATGCGAACTTTTGGAATCTGTCACCAAAAGCCTTTATCGGCTGCGGATTCATATGCATTTGCTCACCAACCGCCACGAAGACCGATTGATTTTCGAAATTCAGGAACCGCTGGCTAAAGCGCTGGGCATTGTCGGGACTGTCGGCCGGCGTCCGAGTGAAGTGATGATGCAGCACTTCTACGTCAATGCAAAAACCATCGGCCAGCTCAACTCCATCATTCTTCAGGCCATTAAAGAGCGCTACTCTAAAGAGCCCGAACAAACCGGTGAACCCATTTGCAGCGGTTTTGTGCGTCAGGGCGACGTGCTCGGCCTTGAGTCTCCCGACGTCCTCGTGAAGAACCCTGAAAGAATTCTCGAGGCCTTTTTAATTCAGGAACGTCATCCGGACATTCCGATGAAGTCTTCCCGACTTTACCGTGCCTTATTTGAAGCTCATTCTCTGATGAACAAAGAATGGGCTGAAAATCCTGTCAATCGTCAGACATTCTTGAAGATTATCCAAGGACGCAGAGGCGTCTGGCACGCTTTGGAAGAAATGAACCGCTGGGGTGTGCTCGGAAAACTGCTGCCGTCTTTCAACCGAATCGTGGGTCAAATGCAGCATGATTTGTTCCATGCTTACACGGTCGATCAGCACACACTCCTTGCAATTCGTTATCTCCGAAACTTCACACACAGTGAAAACGCCCACGAGCTGCCGCTCTGTACCGAACTCATGATGGCAATGAAGGGAAGCTGGCGTTTGGTTCTTGCTCTTCTCTACCACGACATCGGTAAAGGCAGAGGCGGGGACCACAGCAAAATCGGCGCGGAGATTGTTCGGCAGATGTGTCGAGATTTTGAGATCGCCGATGAGGACGCTGACTACATCGAGTTCCTCGTTCGTGAGCATTTGACCATGAGTATGGTTGCCCAAAAGCAAGACATCTCAGATCCGGAGGTTATTGAAAACTTCGCCAAGAAAGTTGGAACGATGGAGCGCCTCGTCAGTCTTTATCTGCTTACCGTCTGTGACATCCGAGCGACGGGACCGAAAATTTGGAACGCCTGGAAAGCCCAACTTCTTGAAGATCTGTTTTATTCGACCGCCCGTTTCCTTAAGGGCAAAGGCATCGACAGAGATTTATTGGTATCCCGGCGCCGTAAAGATGCGCTGCGCTTGACGCGCTTTACGCCTGAACAGAGAGATCGAATTAATAAGTTCTGGGATAACTTTGACGTTGCATACTTTATGAAGCACTCCGTGCGGAATATCGTTTGGCACGCCAAGGTATTACTGCCGCATCTCGATTCTCCGAAGTCGTTTGTCGCATCCAGACCGCTGCGCGGCATGGAACACGCACACGAAATTCTTATCCTGACGCAGGACCGCCCCGAACTTTTTGCCCGCATCGTTTCTAATCTGCAGCAATACGGTCTGTCCATTGCCGAAGCCCGTATCCACACGGGGCGCGACGGACGAGTGGTCGACTCTTTCATCGTCGTTGACGACGGCTCAGACCCCAACTTCGAACAAGAGTTCGCTCGTTTCCAAGAAATCCTCGCAGAAAAACTGGATTTGGCTGAAAAGCTTCCGCCGCCTCTTCGCGGACGCCCGTCCCGTCAATCCAAGCTCTTCCCGATCTCACCGCAGGCTTCGCTACGACCCGATGCCGCTGGAAGACAATACATGCTTTCGATCGTCACAACCGACCGGCTCGGCCTTTTGGCATCCATCGCGCGAGTCTTTGTGCAGTACGGAATCAATCTTGTGACAGCCCGAATCACGACGCTGGGAGAAAGGGCGGAGGACGTCTTCCTGATCGAAAGCTTTAAGCTGCGGGATCCCGTCTTCTGCGCTGAATTTGAAAAGGCCGTTTTGGAAGCTTTGGAGCTTTAGTTAAGGTCCCTTCGGAAACGCAAAACCCGCCTCAACGGCGGGTTTTGCTTTAGTCAACAAAAGTTCTAATCAGCCAATGAGCGGAATGTGGCAAGAGCTAAATTCACACTTTCCTTTGTCGCCTTAGTCAGGGCTTCCTTCGTATCGTCAAGCACGATGCCTTTTTCAGAGGCTCCGCGGCCGGCTGCAGTATTGACTATCTGGCAAATCGCTGCGTACTTGAGATTTAACTCTCTAGCCAAGCATGACTCGGGCATCAGTGTCATACCGACATAGTGACCGCCGTCATTATCGATGCGATCAACTTCGGCCGCCGTTTCGAGTCTCGGACCTTGAGTGCAGGCGTAAGTACCGCCGTCAATAATCGGAAGATCCAGCTCCTCAGAAGCATCAACAATTGCTTCTCTCAAATCCATATCAAACGGATAAGTGAAGTCAATGAAGTTAATGAACTTCTCTTTGCCGGTGTTGTAGCTGGTTTCTCTGCCCCAGGTATAGTCAATGATCTGATCGGGTACGGCAATCGCACCGATATCATCTTCAGGCAAAACAGCGCCGACGGAAGCCAATGCGATCACGGCTTTGGGCTCGAACTGTGAAAGAGCCCAAATGTTGGCGCGATAGTTAATCATGTGCGGCGGCTTCTTCTCAGTCGTCCCGTGCCGAGATAAAAATACGATGTTCAGTCCGTCAATCACTCCACGGCAAATTTCGACCGGCTCTTTACCGTAGGGAGTGTCAATTTTCTCAATGACCTTGCCTTCTAAAAGAGACAACTGGTCCAAACCGCTTCCGCCGATCAACGCAAAATTAGCCATCCGCCTTTACTCCTTGATTGATCATTTTGAATAACTCAGGTTCGTCTATGATATTAACGCCTAAAGCCTCGGCTTTGGCGAGTTTGGATCCCGCAGATTCGCCGGCCAAAACATAACTCGTCTTCTTAGAGACCGATCCGCTTACCTTTCCGCCCGCTTTACGAATAATATCGCTGGCCTCGTCTCTGGAAAGCGTTGGTAGTGTGCCGGTCAGAACGAATGTCAAACCGTTCAGCGGAAGTTCCTGGCCACTCGTGCCCGTACCCTCTTCCCACACGACGCCGCGATCCATCAGGTCATTGATCACCGCGATGTTCGCCGGTTCGGCAAAGAAGTGCAGAATGTTTTCCGCGCCCGACGGACCGATGTCTTCAACTTCCTGCAGCTGTTCTAACGAAGCCTCTTCCAGCGGTTTTAAAGCACCGAAGTGCGATGCTAAATTCCTCGCCGTAGCCTCTCCGACTTCCGGAATGCTGATGGCGTACAAGAAACGTTCAAGCGTGGTCTTCTTGGAAGCTTCAATAGAGGCGACAAGTTTCTCGGCAGATTTTTGTCCCATACGGTCCAGACCGACGAGCTTGTCGACGGTCAAACGGTAAATATCCGCAACCGTAGTAACCAAATCATGTTCAATCAGCTGTTCGGCCAATTTTTCCCCGATACCGTCAATGCCCATGGCTTTGCGGCTGACAAAGTGGAGAATGCTTTGGGCTCGCTGAGCGCGGCAGAAAAGACCGCCGCTGCAGTGGCGATCCTTTTCTCCGTCTTCTTTATAAGCGTGAGAACCGCAGACCGGACAGAATTCCGGCATCACGAAATCTCTGGCGTCTTTCGGCCTAAGCTCGGGAATTACTCGGACGATCTCGGGGATAACGTCGCCGGCACGATGGACAACGACCGTGTCTCCGATCTTTATACCCATGTTCTGTAGGAATTCTTCGTTGTGCAGAGAAACATTGCTGATGGTGGTTCCGCCGACAAACACGGGCTTGAGGCGAGCGACGGGCGTAAGTTTGCCGGTGCGTCCGACTTGAACGGTAATATCCAAAACCTGCGTTTGAACTTCTTCCGGCGGATATTTATGGGCCACGGCCCAGCGAGGTTCTCTGGAGACGAATCCCAGCTGTTTCTGGCGGGCAAAACTATTGACTTTGTAGACCACGCCGTCAATATCAAACGGCAAATCGTGACGAATACGAGCGACTTCTAAATGGAATGCCTCAAGTTGTTCCGGTGTTTGCACGACGATCCGATTGCTGATCACCGGGAAGCCTTTAGATTTCAAATAATCAAGCAGTCCCGACTGGGTATCGGCCGGCATCTCGCTCACTTCGCCGTAGCCGTAGGCATAAAAGTTCAGATTGCGTTTCGCCGTCAGGGCCGAGTCCAGCTGGCGGAGACTGCCGGCTGCTGCATTACGAGGGTTGGCAAAAAGCTTCGCTCCGACCGCTTCCTGCTCTTCATTAAGCTTGCGGAACACTTCCTTGTGCATGATCACCTCGCCGCGGACTTCAAAAATCTTCGGGAAGCCATCGACCTTTAAAGGAAGCGTCTTAATCGTTTTGACGTTCGCTGTAACGTCTTCACCGGTGTAGCCGTCTCCGCGGGTCGCGGCCTGAACAAGAACGCCGTCCTCATAACGCAAGTTAATGGCCAGCCCGTCGAATTTCAATTCGCAGTCATAATCAATCGTCTGATCGGGCGTCAGTTCAAGTTCTCTTCTTACGCGGGCGTCAAAATCATAAGCGCCTTGAGCAGTGTAGTCCGTTTCGGTATGAATGGAGAGCATCGGCACGGCATGCGTGACTTTTTTCAGTTCGCTCTGGACGGTTGCACCGACGCGCTCCGTCGGTGAAACCGGACTTTTGAACTGAGGATATTCTTTTTCCAGTCGCGCCAGTTCTTGGAACAACGAGTCATAGATCTCGTCAGACACCGTCGGAGCATTGTCGATGTAATAAGCCTTGTTGTGCTTTTCAAGCTCCTCGGCCAGTTTCTCCATTCGGAGTTTAACTGCCTCTAATTTTTTCTTGTCTTGCTCTTCCATTTCGTACCTGAACCAAATAAAAACATCGGGTTCCTTACTGTACTCGCTGGGAATCCGATGTTTGAATCAGAATGATAAATTTGGGATCTTTTTAATCGAGAAGCTGATGTGCCCTAACGCTGCCCGGCTCGATATTGTTCTCACGCATCTGCTTATAGAAGCGGTCGAGTTCCTGCTTCAGCAGAGACACCGTGGCGCCCGAGATTTCACATCCCTTAGGATCCACAATCTTGGCATCAAACACGGCCGCAAAAGCGTTGGCAGCCGTCATCAGCAGACGCAGGGGATCGCTTTCAGGAGCGATCAGCGGAACGTTCAGAGAAATCGCAATATTTCTGTCGTCCAGCCAGCGAAGTTCGATCGTGCCCTTACGGTTGCCCTGACGTTTGCCGTTTTTATCCAAAACCAGCTCACCCAGCTTTTCATAATGCGTCATGCTTCTGCGCTTTAAGCCCAAGAGCATCGTTTCTTTTTCGAAATCATCGATAGAAACCGGTTCTAAAGGACGCAGCAGAAGCGTGATCTGCACGCCGAAATTCTTGATAAGTGCGTTGAGCTGATCCGTATGGTTGTTCAGCAGCTGCATTTCCTTCATTTCTGAAGTGCCGTCCAAGTTCATTTCCATACGCAGGAAAACCAGCTGATACAGATTCGATAGGGACACCTGGTCGAAAGAAGCTTTACCGGAAGCCAGCTGAATATAGAAGGCAATTGCCGAGAACATGCCGATCGCATCCGGCACGAACCAGCGGTTGCTGTTGGCTTCCAGCGCCAAGATGCGCAGCAGACCTCTCGGAGCATTTTCCATTGCCGTTTTAACGAACGGTGCGAGCTGGCTACCGGTTACCGGCTTCTTGAAGGTAATGCGAACGAGTTCCGTGACAAAGGGATCATATTTAGGCAGACCGCTGTCATCAATCTCTTCCAATACCGGAGAAGTTTCAACGGGCTCCTCTTCCTCTTCGGTTTCTTTCAGGAGAACCTCCTGAACTTCCTCGATCGTCTCTTCTGGTGACTGAGACTCAGACTGCGGTTCTTCAGCAGGAGGTGAGGTCTTCTTAATCTCGTCGACTTTAATGTCGCCGGAATTGATCAAATCCTCGCCGAAAATCGGCTCCTGAGGAATCCTCGGAGGTGTTTTATCTTCGACTTTCTCATGACTTGACGTCTCTTTGATTCGAAGCCAATACCAAACGCCGACGCCGCCAACCGCAAGGATCAGGACTATCGTTACCCCCATTCCAACCATATTCATCTTTCTTTAGCTAAATCCTAAACCTGCGGTTGTGTTCTCCGCAGGCTACTACTCAAGTCTCAATATTCTACAGGCTTATGAAGAAAACCACCGTATTACGAACTGATGCAATTTTATTTTTTCCGCGTTACCCACGGCGGTTCAAACCGCTTTGTCTTTCTTTCCGCGACCTTATAATTTATGGCCTCTAATTAAACACATAGCGGAAAAATAATTTTCATGTCTACAGCTCCTTGCAAGAATCTTGAGACTTTCCCGAATCCTCAGCCGAATCGGGATTATTTAATTCACATTGAAATCCCTGAGTTCACGTCGCTTTGCCCGTTAACCGGACAGCCCGACTTCGCCACACTTCTGCTCGACTACATTCCGGACCAGAAGAATGTCGAACTCAAGGCACTGAAACTCTATATGTGGAGTTATCGTCAGGAAGGTGCTTTCCATGAAGCCATCACCAACAAGATCCTGGACGATCTCGTTGCGGCCACTTCCCCTCGTTTCATAAGACTCAAGGCTAAATGGTGGGTCCGCGGCGGCATCTACACGACGGTCGTTGCTGAATACCGTAAAGAAGGCTGGACACCGGTCAAACCGGTTGAACTGCCTGAGTTCGAATCGAACGATCCGACTCGCGGTTAATCCGATTTTTTTCCTCAGCGGCCCGTTTCAACAGGCCGTTGTTTTTTCTGATCTGCATTTCGTAGTTTTCGAGCGCGGCAACTGCTTCTTCGTTCGCTAAAATTTTGTGAATATTCCGACGAAAATGATAAGTTGTTATGAACCCGCTGCTTAATACACTTCAGCCCTATCCCTTTGCCAAACTGCGCAAGCTTCTGGAAGGCGCCAAACTTCCCGAGGATCTCAAACCGATCTCCCTTTCTATCGGCGAGCCGAAACACCCGGCACCCGACACCGTCAAACAAGCCCTCTTCGACCATCAGGCTTTATTTGAAAAGTATCCTCCGACAGGCGGTTATCCTGAGCTGAAAGAGGCGATCGGGAACTGGATTGAAAAACGCTACGGCGTAAAACTCGATCCTGCTTCTCAGATTCTGCCGACCAACGGATCGCGAGAAGCCCTGTTTGCTTTAACGCAGGTTCTGATTGATCCGACCCAAGACCCGGTCGTTGTCATGCCGAATCCTTTCTATCAAATTTACGAAGGAGCCGCGAAATTGGCCGGCGCCCAACCGTATTTTTGCCCGATGACGGCTGAGACAGGCTTTAAACCCAACTACTCTTCCATACCGGAAGATGTCCTCAAACGCACCCAGCTGCTCTTTGTCTGCTCTCCGAACAATCCGACCGGAACGGTTCTGTCATTGGAGGACTGGAGAAAATTGTTTGACCTTTCCGACAAGTACGGTTTTGTGATCGGCAGCGACGAGTGTTATTCGGAAATTTATTTTGACGAGGACAATCCGCCGCTCGGCGCACTGAGCGCTGCCAAACTTCTAGGCAGACCGAACTTCGACCGTCTCATCGTCTTCTCAAGCTTATCCAAGCGTTCTAACATCCCCGGCATGCGTACCGGCTTTGTCGCCGGCGACGAAAAACTGATCAAACCGTTCCTGCTCTACAGAACTTATCACGGCAGCGCCATGGGGGGCGCCGTACAGCACGCCAGCATCGCGGCATGGAATGATGAAGAACATGTGCGGGAAAACAGAAGGTTTTATGTCGAAAAATTTAAGGCCGCCGTTCCTTTGCTGAAACAAGCGCTGGAAGTAGAAATGCCCGATGCAAGTTTTTATTTGTGGGCGAAAACGCCTATAGACGATAAACTCTATGCAAGACGGCTCTATGAGAAAAAAGGCATCACCGTCCTCCCGGGCAGTTTCCTTGGCCGGGAAGTCAACGGTGTTAATCCGGGCTCAGGCTACATTCGCATCGCACTGGTAGCCACCGTACCGGAAGTCACAGAGGCCGCCCAAAGAATTGCAGAATTTGACCCTTTTGAGGAATAACTATGGAAGCATTAAAGCAAATTATTGAACAATCTTTCGGGCTGCGTCCCGAACACTTTCCGCCCGAAGTTCAAAACTCCGTCGATGAAGTGATCAAACTGCTTCAGCAGGGAAAGCTTCGAGTTGCCGAAAAGATTGACGGCGAATGGGTCACCCATGAATGGATCAAAAAAGCCGTTCTTTTGAGCTTCCAGCTTTATCCGAACAAAATGGTCCGCGCCGGCGACCTCTCTTTCTTTGACAAGGTTCCCTCCCGCTTCGATCATTTTTCCGAAGCCGATTGGAAAGAATCCGGCATCCGCTGTGTGCCCACTGCTGTGGCTCGCCACGGCAGCTACATCGCTCCGAGCGTTGTATTGATGCCCTCCTTTGTCAACATCGGCGCCTACATCGGAGAAAACACCATGGTCGATACCTGGTCAACGGTCGGTTCCTGCGCTCAAGTCGGTAAGAACTGCCACCTTTCCGGCGGCGTCGGTATCGGCGGTTCTCGAGCCGCTTCAGGCAACCCCGACCATCATCGAGGACAACTGCTTTATCGGTGCCCGCAGCGAAATCGTTGAAGGCGTCATCGTTGAAGAAAACAGCGTGATCTCCATGGGTGTCTTCATCGGACAGAGCACGAAGATTTATGACCGTACCACCGGCGAAATTCATCGCGGCAGAGTACCTGCCGGTTCTGTCGTTGTTCCCGGAAGCTTGCCTTCCGCTGACGGCAAATACAACCTTAACTGCGCGGTCATCGTTAAGCGCGTAGACGCCAAGACGCGTTCGAAGACAAGTATTAACGAACTTCTTCGCGACTAATTTTAAGGGCCTTGAATATTCAAGGCCCTTTGTTTAGAGCCTCTGTCTTTCCTGACAGAGGTCTTCGCATTTCATCTACCTCTGAATTTGAGAATGTTCAGCATGCAGCAAGACCCTCTTGAACTCACGAAAAAAATCATCGCTTGCGAATCCGTGACGCCTTCGGATGCTGGCTCTCTGAAAATCTTTGCCGATCTCCTCTCTCAACACGGCTTCTCTTGTGAGGAAATCAATCGAGGGCAAACTAAAAATCTCTGGGCTAAGTACGGCTCGGGGGCCCCGGTATTTCTCTTTGCCGGTCATGTGGATGTTGTGCCGCCGGGTGCAGACGGCTGGAAGTTTCCTCCGTTTGTGCCAACGGAAGATGAGGGCTTCTTATACGGACGCGGTGCTCAGGACATGAAAACTTCCGACGCCTGTTTTGCGGCTGCCGCTTGTGAATTCGTTTCTAAACATCCCCAATTCAAAGGAACGATTGTCCTGCTGCTCACAAGCGACGAAGAAGGCGACGGCAAAGACGGCACTCAATATGCGCTTCAGGTTTTGTCGGACCGTGAGGTAGCGCCCGATTTCTGTATTGTCGGGGAGCCCAGCTGCACCAGGCTGCTTGGCGACACCATTAAAAACGGGCGCCGCGGCTCTCTAAACGGCAAACTCACCGTTCGAGGCATTCAGGGACACGTCGCGTATCCGAAAAAGGTCAGGAATCCTATTCACAGCGCCGCTCCTCTGCTCGCCGAACTCTCTCAAACCGTCTGGGATGAAGGTCTTCCTCCTTTCCCGGCCACTTCATTCCAAATCAGTAACATCCATGCAGGCACCGGAGCAGTCAATGTGGTTCCGGGTGAATGCGTCATTACCTTCAACATTCGGTACAACCCGAAGCACACCGCGGCGTCACTTGAGAAACAGATCGAAGACATGTGCCGGAAATATGTTTGGGATTTCAAGATTGAATGGCAGGAAAGCGCCTCGCCGTTTTTCTCGGAAAAGCCTTTCTTCAGAAACGAGCTAGCTGAAGCGATAAAGGACGTGACCGGCATCAAACCTGAGTTCTCGACTTCCGGTGGAACCAGCGACGGCAGATTTATTCGACAGTGGTGTCCTGAAGTTGTAGAGTTCGGACCGGTAAACGACCGAATTCATAAAGTCAATGAGCGCATTCCGACAAAGGATATCGCCTGCTTGTCCAAAATTTATTACAGAATACTGGAACGCATTTTTTTAAGTGAACATGATGGAAACTAATACTGAACCGCTTAAAACCATCCGCGACTTCATTCGATACTGCACGACAAGGCTTTATTCCTCTGAAGCTACCTTTAATCACGGCTACCAAAATCCGGAAGAAGAAGCCGCGTTTTTGGTCCTGCGCACACTCCGTATTCCGCTGGAATACGAAGAAAAATTCTTAGACGCCACATTAACCGGTAATGAACGGGAAACAGTACTGAATAACATTTCCCGCCGCTGCGACGACCTCGAACCGACAGCCTACATTACGAAAGAATGGTGGCTCACCGGGTTCCCCTTCTACGTGGACGAAAGAGTCTTGATTCCCCGTAGCTACATTGCCGAGCTGATCGAAAAAAATTTTGACGGTCTTCTCCCTGACCCTGCTCGTATCCACTCCATTTTGGATATGTGCACGGGTTCCGGCTGTTTGGCCATTCTGCTGGCAGAGAAGTTTCCTCAGGCTGAAGTTGATGCCGTCGACATCAGCAGCGACGCTCTAGAAGTGGCTGAAATCAACATCGCCGACTACGAATTCGAAAATCGTGTCTATCCGATTCAAAGCGATTTGTTCGAGAATCTGCAGAACACGAAATACGATCTCATTATTTCGAATCCGCCCTATGTCACGGAAGCTTCCATGGAAGGACTTCCTCAGGAATACCGTTACGAGCCTTCTTTAGCCTTGGTCGCAGGCGCCGACGGCATGGATATCATCGACCGGCTGCTTAAAGAAGTTAAAGCGCACTTAAATGACAACGGTGTTTTAATCGTTGAGCTCGGAGACGGCGCCGAAAACTTCAAGGAACGTTTCCCCAATATTGAGGTCACCTGGCTGCCCACCTCCGGCGGCAAAGATCAAGTCTTCATGATTAAGAAAGAACAGCTTCCCGATGCTTAGACTTCAGAATGTGAGCCTGGTTCGAGGCGTAAGAGTTTTATATAAAAACGTCAATCTCACGACTTCGGACGGAGAAATTATCGGACTAGTCGGACCCAACGGGTCCGGCAAGTCCACGCTTTTCGCCGCAATTCTGGGCGAGCTCTCCACTGAGGACGGCGACATCCTTGCGCCTCCTTTGAACCGCATCTCGCACGTGGCCCAGCGTGTGGTTGAGACCGATCTTCCTGCCTTGGAATACATCCTGGAGGGACACGCTCCTTTGATGGAAGCCAAAGCAGAACTCAAGCGAGCGGAAGAAGCCGGCGATGATATGGCTTATGCACAAGCTGTTGCACACTTGGCCGAAATCAATGAAGGCGCTGTCGTCGCAAAAGCCGAAGAAATTCTCTACGGTTTGGGTTTCAAGCCCAATGACTCTTCGCGCCAGGTCTCAGAGTTTTCTGGCGGTTGGAGAAACCGAATCGCGCTGGCTCGTGCGCTCATGCGTCCGGCCGATTTGCTTCTGTTGGATGAGCCTACCAACCATTTGGACATTGACTCGGTCATCTGGCTCGAAAGTTTCCTGAAGCAGCAGGAAGCCACCGTCATTGTCATTTCTCACGACAGAGAATTCCTGGATCGAATTGCAAAATCCATTTGGTCGGTTGAAGACAACACGATCAATCGGTACGGCGGCAACTACTCACAGTTTGAAGTCACCAGAGCTCAAAAACTCGCGCTTCAGCAAGCCGCCGCTAAAGCCTACGAACGCGCCGCTTCGCACCTCCAGGCCTACATTGATCGATTCCGCTACAAGGCCACGAAAGCTCGTCAGGCTCAGTCACGAATTAAGATGCTGGAAAAACTTCAATCCGTCGAGCCGGTCTTGGCGAAGAACGAATGGAGGTTTTCTTTCCTGCAACCGGAGAAAGTGCCTCAGCATTTAATCACCGCTGAAGGAGTTGCCTGCGGATACGAACCCGACCATCCCATCCTGACTCAAGTTAAGTGCAATATCTCAGCAGGTGCTCGAATCGGTATATTAGGCGTTAACGGCGCCGGTAAGTCGACGCTTGTGAAGACCCTCATCGGTGAGCTTGAGCCTCTAGCCGGAGAAATCCGCTACGGACAAGGCCTGGAGATCGGCTATTTCGCTCAGCATCAGCTCAATGACTTAAGAGATGACGAGTCTCCTCTGCAGCATTTAACGCGCATTGCCCCTCCGAATATGCGCGAACTGGACTTGAGGAACTTCTTAGGCAAATTCCGCTTTTCCGGAGATCAGGCTCTTGCACCGGTCGGTCCCATGTCCGGCGGAGAAAAAGCCCGCCTCTCCCTAGCGCTTATCGCTTGGAACAAACCAAATCTTCTCGTGCTGGACGAACCGACCAATCACCTGGATATGGAAACCCGCGAGGCTCTGACCGTCGCCCTGTCCTCTTATGAAGGCGCCGTCCTCCTCGTCTCTCACAATCGTCATTTGCTCAGAGCCAGCTGCGACGAACTTTGGTTGGTTCGTGACGGCAAGCTCTCTGAATTTGACGGAGATTTGGATGAATATGCCGAAATTGTCTTAAAGGACAAGAAAGCGAGGAATGCGGCACCTGAAGATTCCGGGGCACCTGTTCCGGTGAATCGTAAGGAGCAGCGCCGAAACGAGGCTCAGGAACGTGCACGCATCAGTGCACTGTCTAAACCTCTCAAGAAAGAGCTCAGCAAGATCGAGAAAGAACTCGATTTAGCCAACAAAGAGAAGAGCGCTTTGGATCTCAAACTTGCTGACACTGATTTTTATCAAGGAAATCAGGACGAGGTTGCAGAAGCCTTAAAACGCCACGGCGAACTCTCTTCCAAGATTGACGAACTCGAAGGCCGCTGGCTCGAAATTTCCGAAGAGCTTCAGAACATCAGTTCGTCGAGCGATCTTTCTTAAGCCCAATCTCTAAAACTTCAATTCCTTCATCCCGGAGTTCTGATACCTCTTCCGAGGTCGGAGTTCCGGTGATGAGGCGGTCCGGGGCGTCTCCTCTGTGAATGGAGCGAGCCTCATCGGCAAATCGATCCCCGACAAATTCGCTCTCATCCAAAATCTTTTTGACCGTTTTATAGACGGTATGCATTGCCTCCACGGTATTTTGCGAGACATCCTTTTGTGTAGAAGAAGCCTGGATGTGAGGCGCAGAAAGGGCTCTCGAAATGACATTCGAATTACACACGGGACATGTGAAAAAACCGTTCTTTTTTTGTTCCTCAAAAGCTTCGATGCTGGGCACCATCGCCTCGAACGTATGTCCGTTTTCACAAATAAAATTAAAAACCTTTAATCCCATCTTTATTTGGAAAAGTGAATAGTCCTCGCTTATAGGATAAAAGAAAAGGCGCTGATTTTCCACCGAAAAACATTGGGTTTTTCACCGAACTATTTGAAGTTAAAAGACAAATACGGGGAGAAATCTGCGCCTCTAAAAGCGTGTTCACAAATATAAACATTTCCCTTTCAAAGTAATTTCCTCAACTCGTTTGACAAGTCAAAAAAGCCTCTGTATAGTGCAACTTCTGTCGCGGGAGTAGCTCAGTTGGTAGAGCGCAACCTTGCCAAGGTTGAGGTCGCGAGTTCGAGACTCGTCTCCCGCTCCAAACTCTTTTCATCGGTGACCCGCGTTTGCGGATTTTTTTATTTCTGCGCCAAGAAAAGAAACGGCGAAAAACCTTTCGATTCCTCGCCGCCGTCCCTATTCCTTTAGGAAATTATTTCTTGCCTCCTAACAGAGAGCCAAGAATGCCTCTCAGGATTTTTTCTCCGCTTTGGCGAACAACCTTTTCGACAATTCCTTCACGATGGCCGCCCCTAGGTCCTGTAGAGCCTAAAAGGATGTCTTTGGCTTTACTCATCAAAATATCTGTGAAGTCCGGTCCTTCCTGCTCGGCAGCTCCCGGTGCCGCGAGTTTACCCGGCTGAGGAGCTCCGTTGTCTGCAGCAACCGCCGAAGAGCCTCTCTGCTGAAGAACTTCGTAGGCACTGACTCGGTCAATAGCCTTGTCATACACACCTTTCAGCACAGATGCATTTTGGATCGCCTGTCTTTCAGCAGGCGCGATCGGTCCGATCTGGCTTCCCGGGGCGCATACCCAAACTCTTTGCGTAATACCGGGCGTACCGTTGTCATCCAAGAAGCTTACTAAAGCTTCACCGACGCCGAGTTCCTGAATGGCCTGCACCATATCGATTTTCGGATTCGGTCTCATGGTTTCAGCGACCGTACGGACAGCCTTTTGATCGCGAGGCGTAAACGCTCTCAAGGCGTGCTGAACTCGGTTGCCCAATTGACTTAAAACTTTTTCCGGGATATCGGCCGGACTCTGAGTCACAAAGAAGACACCAACGCCTTTAGAACGAATCAAACGAACAACCTGCTCGACTTTATCGATTAAAACTTGAGGAGCGTCGTTAAAGAGCATGTGTGCTTCGTCAAAGAAGAAAACGAGCTTCGGTTTTTCAAGGTCTCCGGCTTCCGGCAGATTTTCATAAAGTTCGCTCAGAATCCACAAAAGGAAAGTTGCATAAAGCATCGGAGACTGCATAAGCTTATCTGCAGCAAGGATGTTTACAACGCCCTTTCCGTCCGATGTCTGCATCAAATCATGGATATTGAGCATCGGTTCACCGAAGAACTTATCTCCGCCCTGATTTTCCAATACCAGCAGACCTCTTTGAATGGCTCCGATAGATGCCATTGAGATGTTGCCGTACTTCGTTCTGAACTGTGCGGCGTTATCGCCCACAAATTGAAGCATAGAGCGCAGATCTTTCAGATCCAACAGCAACAGCCCGTTATCGTCGGCAATCGAAAATACGGCGTTTAAGACGCCTTCCTGAGTATCGTTTAATTGAAGGAGACGGGACAGAAGCAGCGGTCCCATATCACTGATCGTTGCACGAACGGGGAAACCTTCCTGACCGAAGACATCCCAAAACACAACCGGGCAGGCTGACCAATCCAGAGTCGGCAAGTGATGCTTTTCCAAACGCGCTTTCAGCTTGTCTGTCGGCACCGCAGCTTTTGCAATGCCCGACAAGTCACCTTTGATATCCGCAAGGAATACCGGAACGCCTTTCTTGGAGAAAGATTCGGCTAATTTTTGTAAAGAAACTGTTTTTCCGGTTCCTGTTGCACCTGTGATACAGCCGTGGCGGTTAGACATATTGGTCAAAAGGATTTCGTCCTTATAGCCGCTCTGTTCGTCTGTCACGCCGAAAATAATTTGGTTGTCCATTAACTTTCTCCGTTTGGTTAATTTTCGTAAGTTTAGACAAGCTTGCAATAAAACGGAAAAACAAGGCGTCAAATCAAGTTCAAGACAATTTTTACAAATTTGCCCATTCTGCGAAACCCGACTCAAACACAAAATATTTTTTTGTGCTATAGTTCGTTTTCGCTGTTAAACAGCAGTGCGCCAGTAGCTCAGCTGGATAGAGTACCTGGCTACGAACCAGGGGGTCGTGGGTTCGATTCCTGCCTGGCGCGCCACCAAAGTTAAAAGAATATTTCTTGGAAAATCTCGCTTAGGCGGGATTTTTTTCATTTCAGCACCGTGCGCTTTTGCAAAGCCCTGAGATTTTGCGTTTTTCAGTGATCTAGCCGGAGTTCGGCTCCGGCATCCTCGTTAAATTTCAATATCCGTACCTAATAACGTTTCGGCTTCTGGTTCTTCCTGAACATCTTCCGGTGTCTCGGGCCCGGCTCCCGGAACTCCAACACCTAACGCTTCAAAGTATTTAATCTTTTTACCGGCAACTTCGTCGAAGTAGTAGCCGTGGTTAAAGCGAGTTTGCATGACGTTATTTAGAACCTGAAGGATCTTTGCGTCGCTCTCGTAGACCAGATTCAGTTTTCCAGCTTTCTTGTTTTCCTTCATATAGCAGCGGATTCTCGAACGAACCATCAGCGACAAGCCCGTCGCAATGAACTGTACGAAGGTCTTTCCTTGCAGTGCCTTGTTGTCAGAGCATCTGATTCGATTGCAGCCGAGTCGGTCCTTAAGCGTTGCAAAGGCGTCTTCTACGCGCCAGCGGTCGGCATAAGCCGTCCAGGCCTTAACCGGATCCTTCTCCGAGTCTGTGACTAAAACTCTAAATCCCTTGTACTTCAAGTAGTCGTCTACTCGGCGATTAACAATAATCAAGCCTTTTTCTTTATCGTTTCGGAAGAATTTTTCTTTCAGCTCTTCCTCCTGCTCGGTCAGGGCTTCATTTTCAAGAAGTTTCTTTTTAATGGTGAGAAGCGATTCCGTGAGCTTATTGGCTGCCTCCTGATAGATGACGGGATCGTAGAACATGTGGTAATAAAGCTCGGCTGTCGCAGAGTTTGATGCCGGTTTCCCCTCTACCGGCCGCGGATCGTATTTCCAATTCACCTTTGCCGTGGCGATGTTCTTTCTGATGTAAGGATCGCCGCTGTTGAGGTCTGCAAACTCCTTTCTATGTTCATCTATGAGTTCTCTGGCCAGACAGCCTTTCGTTCCCAGACGGACATTAAAAATGAACTCAACTTTATTGATCAGACAGTCGTTGATGTTTTTTACGCTGTTATAGCCTTTGTCAGCAACCAGAACGACGTTCTTCATGTTTAGAAGGGCCTGATCGGCAATCGTATGACGAATGGTGCTGACATCTGGAACATTTCCGTCATAAAAGCGATAAAAAATCGGAAGTCCGGACTTCTGGTCTACCAAGAAGAGAACATTTAGCTGCGGCAGCGCATCGTCGTCTTTGTTCTTGCCGTATTCAATATGAGTTAAGCGCGTGGAGTAAGAAGAGATTGAGGTCGAGTCCAGGGCAAGAATGATCTTATTGTCTTCGTCTTCTTGAAGATAGCTGCGCATCAGCAGGAAGTAACGCCGGACATCGCGCAGCTCTATCCTCTGGAAGAGGCGAGTTACTGCCGAGGGGCTCAGCGGCCGCGGATACGGCAGTCTCGTCGTCTCTGCAAAGCTTTCATAGAAGCTAACGTTGTTGTTCTGATTAAGGATTAAAAAGTATGCTAAGGAAAGGATCTTTTTATAGTCTTTGTTCCTTGGGAAGCACTCCTTTAAGAACTCTCCGACAGGAGAGTCGGCAACGATCTGATCTAAGGCCCAAGTAGCACCGGCGTAAAGCTTCTTTATGTTGCGAGCCTGTTCAAGAGTGATGCCTTCTTCGGAGATCTGAGTAAAGACATAATCTTTTCCTTTCCTCTCAACCTGATAGTTCCGAAATTCAGGATGTTCTTGAAGGAAAGCTTCATCAAAACGAATTTTTCCGTCCTTTTGTCCGCCAAGGATTGTCCCAATCTTTTTGGATTCACCTCTTTTGCTTCGTTTGAGTTCTCTATCCCAAACGTTTTTATAGGTGTAAACGTAATAAACGGAACCTGCCTTGTTAATCAGAATCGGAGGAAGCTTCGGATTTGCCATTGATAGATCTCCATATATAATGATCTAGTTTAACACAAAAAAAATCCTCAACTTCAACATTAACTTTATGTTTTATTGAGGATTTTTAAAATAATGAAGATCTAGAAACGCAAAATCTCAGATCCGGCCAAAGCAATTTCTTCGGCTTCATATTACGGCCGCACTCATTAACCAGTTTGCAGACCTTTTTTCCAGACGCATTCCTATACGGACAACTAGGAAATTTTTCGGAAATTGGCACAATCTTTTCAACCTAAAACTTGTGTATGAAGTATCCTTAGATAAACGAAAACCCTGATTTTTTTAATAAGAATTATGAACGTATTTGCCCGCAAAAATATCCTTCTCTCTTTCTCAGTGCTGGCCGCCTTCCTTCTTTCCGGATGCTCGATGGACCCGGACGTCGAAATCACAAATAAAAACGTTAAAGACGCGGTCAGCAGTCTCTCGAAGGCTGATGCAGCAAAGGTAGCAGCGCTCGGCGGGGACAAATATCTTCTTGGTAAAACGTTGAATAAGGTCAGCAAACAGCTGCCTGCCGATTACTACAATTATGAAATCAATGAGCTTGTTGAACACGCTCGTTTGAACCGAGAATTCAATCTGGCACAGGCTAATAAGGGCGAACTTACTCCTGAAACAGTTAGATCTGATTTTGCAGAAAGTCCTGACGAAAAGGCTATCGAAATCTCTGAAATCAGTATGCAGGACCATTATCTAAGAGCTTTAAGAACTGAACTTAAGCGTCCCGTGCCTTTAGGCACGGCCACTCTTGGCAAAGGCGTCCTGACATGCCGAAAGAAAGACAATCTTATCGCTCTGGACGAACTTGAACACCAAAACGTCGAAGCTTTTAAAAAAGGAAAAGCCCGCAAGCTCAGACGCAAAGAATGTCATGAAATGAAGCGCCCTGCAAAATTAACGCTTAGGGCGGAAGATAAAGGTTTCGGCGGGAAAACTATTTTTAGAACAGCTCGGGGCTGGGTCGATGCAAAAGATCTGACAGACAGAACACCTGCAGAAGAGTTAGCCAGAATGAGAGAAGACGCGCAGGAAAAACTTACTTACCTGAAGAGCCATCCGGCCCCTCAGTTCTATCACGTCTTCAGACCTCTTCTCGATATTTCTGCCAAGAATCCGACACGAATCAAACTAGCTCAGAAAGCGATTCTTATAAATATGTCTCAGCATAAGGAATCGTGGGATCAGGCTGCGGCACGCTTCGTACAAGAGCAGCAAGATTTTGCTCGTTCAGAATACGCCTGCACGTTCGATAAAGACTGCTCTGAAAATCAAAAAGGCAATCTCAGAATGGCCTACTACATCCATACGCCGGCTCCGAAGAATGTAAAAGCCGGCTCGCTTCCTTGTGAAATTTCTAGGGTGTCCGGCTGCCGAAATTTCACGAACTAAGACGGCATCCGGTCTTAAAAACGCTCGACGCTTATCGAGCGTTTTTTACGTCTGCAGGAGGAACGATCTTTTGAGTGCGGCTAGACTTCATCGCTTCTTGTTTTTGAACGGAAGCGGCATGAAGGCCTTCAGCAACTCTGAGCAGAACTTGACGATCTCTTCTTGAAAGCTGAGAGATCACCGAATCTTCCGAGATCAAATTCCTTGCCCCGCTTTTATCATCCGTGCGACCCAAAAGGTAATCAGTGGAAACGTTAAGAGAATTGGCAAGACGCACTAATGCGTATAGCGTAGGAGATCTTGAGCTGCCCTGATTCTCATAAAGAGAAAGAACCGGCTGAGGTATCGCGCTCAGGCTGGAAAGTTCGGCTTGAGTAAGGTTGTTTTCATGTCTGAGCTGTAAGAGCCTCTGACAAAGTATTCTTCTAATTTTAGGATCGGATCCCATTCTTCCTCCTGTCCTGTTCAGGCAAACGGAAATCTTATCACGTTAATTAGTTATTTGTTCGTAGTAAATTGCCTCTGAGAAAACCTCATTTAAATGATTTTTTCCTTTTCTTTTATAGTGATACGAAATTTTAGTACAAAAAAATAACTTACAAATAAATCAAAAATACGGGATATTTGTACTTTTCTAATCAATTTTACTGATTTTCACGTTCACCACTGCGCATCCTTTTCTGCAATCCTCTCAAAAAAGGCATCCTCCGGAACTCGCTTCCCAAAATCTAGTCGTATTCATCGGATAGAGCCTCTCCCATCGCTAAAATATCTCGGACATGCGCGCTTAAGCGCCTCTTTTTATTTCGGGAAAAACAATGGAATTACAGAATCAACTTAAACAGATGGCCGCCAAAGCTGCCCTCGAATATGTTGTCGAAGGAGAATATCTTGGCGTAGGCACCGGAACAACGGTGGGATTTTTCATCACTGAATTAGCCACCTCCGGTAAAAAAGTAAAAGGCTGCGTTTCCAGCTCGGAAGCAACAACCCGTCAGCTTCTCGCCTACGGCATTCCTGTCTGTAATTTGAACGATATCGTTGATTACCTTCCTGTTTATATTGACGGCTGCGATGAAATTGACGGAAATTTCTGCATGATCAAAGGCGGCGGCGGAGCACTGACACGCGAGAAGATTGTCGCTCAGGCATCTGAAAAATTTGTCTGTATTGCCGATGAAAGCAAAGTTGTAAAACAGCTCGGTGCTTTTCCTCTTCCTTTGGAAGTCATTCCGATGGCTGTGAGCTCTGTCTCCAGAGCAATGGAAGATTTAGGCGGTCATCCGGTTGTTCGTGATTTCATTACGGACAACGGAAACAACATCATCGATGTACACGGTCTTCAGATTAAAGAACCGCAGCTGCTGGAAAACGCAATCAATAAGATTCCGGGCGTTGTCACCTGCGGAATTTTTGCCAACAGAGGCGCGGACGTCCTCTTGGTCGCTTCTGAAGCGGGCATCAAAGTTACGAAGCCTAAGAAGAGCTTCTTCTCTTCCCGCAAGGCTAAGTAATCAAGTTTTGCTAAAAAGGAGCGGCGTTGAAAATGCCGCTCCTTTTTGTTAGTCATTCAAAAAATATTCGACTGTCGTTACAACACGAACATTCTTTATGAAAGGTGTGTTGCCGTCTCTATCCGTGATAGAAAACACGCCCTGATTTGCCCTTCTGATTTTTCCGAGTTTTGAACCGGAATCCTCTGCAAACTTCTTAGCAGCTTCTTTTGCGTTCTTTGTTGCAATCTCAATCATCTTGGGTTTAATTTCATTCAAGCCCGTGAATGAATAATTCGTCATGTAGCTGTAGTCGTTAGTCAGCGCAACGCCCTGCTTCAAGAGCTCTCTCTGGGCTTCCATAAGTTTACGGGCAACATCGACTTTGTCTGTTGCAATGGTGATGACCTGAGTAATGATGTATCTGAACGGAGGTCGATTAGGTCCGTAACTGTTGGCCAGCGTATCGTTGACCTTCGGTGCAGCTAAGGAGATCTCAGAAGGATCGATACCGCCTTTTTTCAGGAATTCAAAAACCGTACTCTGTTTCTTTTCAAGGTTATCGTAGACCGTTACAAGGTCGTTGCCCATTTCATTAAAGCTAAGAGGCCAAATCACGTGGTTAGCCTTAACTTCTTTTTCGCAAAGACCCTTAACCGTAACAATACGATCCTTATTTAAGAGAGCGTTTACTCCGTCGCCAAGCTGGTTGCCGAGGAGCGCAACTCCTCCGATGAAACCGGCTGCCAAGATAATACTGGGAATAATTCTGTTTTCCACGAAGTTTCCTCACTTGAACAACATCTAATTTTGCAAAGCAATGCGAATAGCATCGCCGACGGCCGTCGCCGACATCGGATTCTGTCCGGTTATCACTCTGTCGTTGACAACAACGTGTGACTGGAAGTTATCCGAGCTCTGAAATTTTGCTCCGCGTTTTACTAAAGCGGTCTCCAGTGCAAACGGAACGACCTTATCTAAACCAATACCCTTTTCTTCCGAATTTGTAAAGCTGTTAATTTTCTTCCCATCTACGAGAAACTTGCCGTTGGAAAGTTTTACGTTGATCAAGGCTGCGGGGCCGTGGCAAACAGCGGCAACCACACCTCCGTTTTCATAAATCTTAGAAGTGATTGCTGCTAATTCTTTGTTATCCGGAAAATCCCACATGACACCGTGACCGCCGGCAAAAAAGATCGCTTTGTATTCTTCCGGCTTTACCTCTGAAGGTTTTATCGTGAAATTTATTTTCTTCTGAGCAGAAAGATCCTGAGCAAAAGCCTTGTTTACGGGATCGGAAGGGTTTTGCCCCTCAACAGGACATTCCCCGCCCTTCGGGCTCATAAAATCAATTTCGTATCCTGCGTCTTTAAGAACTTTCCAGGGACGTGTTACTTCTGAGAGCCAATAACCTGTCTTTCTTCCGGTATTTCCTAATTCTCCGTGGCTAGTTACTACGAAAAGAATTTTTCCTGCAGTCTTTGGTTTTTCCTCAGGTACAGCCACAGGAGCAGCAAAAGCGCTTTCGGCGCCAGCCGCAATCGGCATAAAGGTTAAGAACGACAATGCGTTCCTACGCAACATTCTCATTTTTCAGCTCCTCATTCTCGAGTTATTTTGGATTGTATTTCTCGGGATAACCCTTAATTTTGCTCTTCTCCCACAATGGGATAAATTCAAATCAAAAATAATTTTTAAAATCTTTTCTATTGCAATCAGGGCGTTGGACTATTCAAGAGGAAATATTCAAAATTTTTACATTCAATCGAGATGACAAGGATTTTTTTTTCCTATAGAATTCAATTCTCTTTCGGAGAGGTGGCCGAGTGGTTTAAGGCGCACGCCTGGAAAGCGTGTAAACCCTTTAAAGGTTTCGGGGGTTCGAATCCCCCCCTCTCCGCCATCCATTAGTTCGCATAAGTTCATATGCGTTCAAAATTCCCCTAAAATTCATAAAGTTGCGAAACAATTGTAACAAACGTTGTTCGTATAAGTTCGCATGAGTTCACATGCAGCCGCAACTAAATGGTCACTAAACTGGTCACTAAATTTTGAGTTTTTTCTTCTTAGTGACCACTTCGAATTTGGAGTTTTTGGATGCAAGTTTCAACGGTCTTAGAAATCAAAAATCTCACGGCGGAAGGATATTATTCAATTACCGGAAGCCGAGGCCTTCAATTGCGTGTCACCAAATACGGCAAAGAGTTTTATTTCCGTTATTCATGGAAAGGGAAAAGACAACTCTTCAAGATAGGCACATCCGATTCGGTTTCTCTTTCGGATGCCAGAAAAAAAGCTGTCGAGCTCTCTGAGCTGGTCCGTAAAGGAACAAACCCAAAAGAACAAAAGACCGCTGAAAAGGAAGAATGCACCGTAGAAGTTAAACGTAAGACATTCAAAGAATGTGCACTTGATTGGGTTAAAGAAAGAGCTACCAATAATTTCTGGAAAAACAATGTCAAAGGAGAGGCTAATACATTAAGCAGATTATCGAACCATGTTTTCCCGAAAATCGGTGAAAAGGCAATCGAGAGTATCGAACCAGAAGATATTAGGGACCTTCTGCTCCCTGTTTGGAACAGGAGTCCTTCTACATCTTCAAAAGTTCTCGCTGACGTTAGAGCTATCTTAAGATGGGCAATCGCACTTCGTATCAGAGAAAATCGCGAGAATCCGGCTGATTTATCCGGGGCTCTTGGGGTCTTAATGGAGCCATACAATAAAAACAGAAAGGAAGAGGAAAATTTTTCCGGGTTAGATTTTCATGAAATTCCTGAGTTTGTAAAAGACATTAGCTCTCTGAGAAGCAGAACTGCCGAGATGCTTCTTTTTTCGATTTTCCTAGCCGCCAGATCTAAGCCTGTTAGAAATGCCAAGTGGTCGGATATTGATATTGAGAAAAAAATTTGGAATGTGCCGCCGGAGGATGACAAGGTTAAAGGCTCAAAACGTTCTCGAACTATCTTCTTAAACAAAGCAGCCGTTACGCTACTCAAGAACGTAGTTCGGTTCAGTGAAAGTCCATATGTTTTTTGTAATTCCTACGGAAGGCCCTATTCCGATATGGCTATGAATCAACTCATTCGGAAAGCCCACGCAAGAAAGAAACTTCTGGACGGAATCGGCTGGATCGACAAGGAAAAATCAAAAAGAATTGGAAAGGAATGTATCGCTACTCAGCACGCAACAGCTCGCAGCTGTTTTGAAACTTGGGCAAAGGATGACGTGCTCGGGAATAACAAACGATTCGATAAAGAGGCCATAAATCTCAACATGTTGCACGAACGTAATGATCCTTATAAGGGAGCTTACGACAGAAGCAAAATGGAGCTGGAGCGCAGGAATATGATGGAGGAATGGGGAAAGTTTTGTACCCAGCTCCTATAGCAGTGAAAAGCAAATACACAATTCTTTAGAATGGTAACGGGACGGTCTTTTCTTAGGCCAATTGACTAAAAAATGAAATCTTTCTTTTCGCATGACTAAAACAGTTACCAAAAATAAAGTTCGATCTGTGGAACCGCTTATTGCCGATCTGGCTAACGGGTGGATGAAATCTTATAACTTAGACTACAAACTTGAACAAGAGCCGTTAAACACAGAAATCGACAAGGCACTGGACGAATATTTATCCAAAAGCGGAGGAAAAGGAGGAAATAGACCTGACGCAAAACTGCTGCTACAAGATAAAAACCTCAACTATTGGCCCGTTCTTATCGAATACAAAGGTTATAAAGGTAAGCTTGAAAAACTCGACTCTTGCGGGAACATTGACAACTTAACAGCTCGGAATGAACCAAACTATTCAAACATCAAATCTTTTGCGGTAAACGGTGCTGTCCACTATGCAAACGCTCTGCTCCACCATACGAGCTACACCGATATCATTGCCATTGGGATGACGGGTTACAAAGACGAGCTGGGAAAACTAAAACACTCAATTGCGGTTTATTACGTCTCTAAAAATAATTTGGGTGTAGGACAAAAAGTCGGGGAGTACACAGATCTATCATTCTTACCCCCCCCCGAATTTGACAAGTTTATTGAGAAAGTTAAAACCTTAAATATCAGCGCTGAACAACTAGAGCAATTAAGAGAGCGAAAAGAACAAGAAATTAAAGCCAGCTTAGTAAAGTTAAACAACGACATTTATCAGAACGAAAAAAACTTGTCTGAAAATGACCGGGTTTATCTCGTTGCCTCCTCCATCATTGCCACTCTTGGAGTTCCCGGAAAAGTAAAGGCTTTAGAAAAAGAAGATCTGAAATCTTCGCCGGAACCCGGCAATACAGACGGGGAAATTATTCTCAGAAAAATTAAAGCATTTTTGACGGAAAAGGCCCTACCGGATACGAAAAGGGACCTCATCGTCAGAACCCTTCAAAACACTTTAACCAGCGATAACTTGAACAAAATCACTGCCGGTGAGACTCAGCTTAAAAGAGTCTTTAATAAGATTGTTGATGACCTTGGCCGTTATTACAAAATAGGCTTGACTACCGACTTTACCGGCAAACTCTTTAATGAAATGTACGGTTGGCTCGGTTTTTCACAAGACAAATTAAACGATGTCGTTCTAACACCTTCCTACGTTGCAAAACTTCTAGTTAAGTTAGCCAGAGTGGATAGGAATTCCTATGTTTGGGACTTTGCCACCGGTTCTGCCGGATTATTGGTTGCGGCTATGAACGAGATGTTGATAGATGCAAAAAACCATATTACTTCCCCTGACGAATTGGCCCGGAAGGAAGCAGCTATTAGGGCCGAACAGCTACTCGGTTTAGAGGTGCTTCCGAGCATTTATATGTTGGCTATTCTCAACATGATTCTCATGGGGGACGGCAGCTCTAACATTCTTAATAAAGATTCATTGCACGATTTTGACGGGAAATATGGCTTCGGAAAAATAACTGAAAAATTCCCAGCCAGCGCATTTGTCCTCAATCCCCCTTATTCTGCCGCCGGAAACGGAATGATTTTCGTAGAAAAGGCTTTGGGAATGATGGAAAAGGGCTACGCTGCCATCATTATTCAAGGCTCGTCCGGAAGCGGAAAAGCAAGCGACTACAACCGAAGAATCCTAGAAAAACATACTTTATTGGCAAGTGTCAAGATGCCAATTGACTTGTTTATCGGAAAATCAAACGTGCAGACCTACGTCTATGTTTTCCGCGTCAATGAGCCACATCAAGCTGATGACACCGTAAAGTTCATCGACTTTTCTAATGATGGGTACACTCGAACAAACCGCAAAAAAGCCAGCGTCAATCTCAAAGACACCGACCACGCCAAAGATAGGTATGAGGAAGTTGTCCAGCTTGTAAGGTTTGGTAAAGAAAAGCTTAAATATCTTACAGAAAAAGAATACTACGAAGGAAAGATTGATCCTAAAAGCGGAGCAGATTGGAATCAAAGTGCACCCGTTGATACCCAGCCTAAGCTAGAGGATTTCAAAAAAACAATTTCTGATTACTTAGCTTGGGAAATCACTAATCTACTCAAAAACAACCATGAGGAGAACTTTTTGTTGGGAAAATGAGTTCCCCACTTAGCCAACAAGTTGTTCAGGCTAAGTGGGGAGGATTTCATCTAAAGGACTTATTTGAAATCAAATCGTCAATTAAAAGGTTCGATGCCAACAAAGTCACTGTATTAGAACGTGGTCTTCATCCATACATCATCCGTTCTGGAAGCAATAACGGGCAGAGAGGCTATCTTAAGGAAAATGAGCAATTCCTCAATGAAGGAAATACCATTTCGTTCGGTCAAGACACTGCAACTTTGTTTTATCAAAATAAACCTTACTTCACTGGCGATAAAATAAAAATTCTAAAGTCAACGTTGCAGTATTTTGGTCAAAAAGAAGCTCTTTTTTTTATAACTTCTTTGAACAAAGCTTTTTCTAATTTTTCTTGGGGAGGCTCAAGATTTAATGTCAAAACAATTGGCAATCAAATTTTTAATCTTCCAATACAAGAAAACAATCAAATTGATTTGAACTTTATAAACTCTTTCATTTCTGAACTTGAGCGCGAGTTCTTTATTGGGCTCGATCAATACCTAAGCAGAAATGGTTTAAAAAACTACTGGTTGACGGCTGAAGAGAAAAATGCGCTAAATAACCTAGGCAACATCAAGTATAAGAGTTATAACCTTAAATCCCTATTCGGCAAATCCACCAGAGGCAAGCGGCTTAAAAGCGAAGACAGGGTTCCGGGAAATCTTCCGTTTGTCACCGCTGGCGAAGCAGATGAAGGTGTTTCTGATTTTATCGGTAATAAGGTCACCGTTTTTGCAAAAAACACGGCCACCATAGATATGTTTGGTTCTGCCAAGTATCGCAGCTATGAGTACGGAGCTGATGATCATGTTGCGGTGGTACATACGGAAAAGCTGAAAGAGGATGCTGCTATTTTCGTTACCAGCGCAATTCATAAGTCGTCACACAATGGTCAATTCGATTACGGCCGGAATTTCTATGCAAAAGATGCCGATGCTTTAAACATTTTGCTACCTGAAAAAGATGGACGCCCAGATTATGAACTAATGAAGCTTGTCATCTCGGCAGTAAAAAAGCTAATCGTAAAAGCTGTCGTTGACTTCACAAACAATAGGCTAGAAAGCTACCATACTCTTCAAAATTAATTTTCCCCGAAACCGAAGGTTTCGACCGCGACAGCGGTGGGCAGGACAGCCGAAAATTTCCAATTTTCGACCGAGAGATAGCGAGGTGCTGATGCATTTTGGCGTCTAGGTCTTTAGACTAGACACCAAAATGCGATCCTGCCTTAGTTCTTTTTTGCTTTTAATTTGGTTTTAGAGGGGACGCTAAGCGCTCCCCTCAACCCCTAGCCCGGCTAGCCTCGCTTTTTCAAAGTGAGGCTGCAAACGGGCTCTGATTTTCTAAGTTGGTCTTAAGTTTTCCACAGCCGGTTTACACGGCTTGTGGGAAACTTCCTCTCTGCTTGCAGTTG
>ENA-OPXX01000395-OPXX01000395.1-human-gut-metagenome-genome-assembly--contig:-NODE-395-length-40870-cov-17.116648_pt1 | contig 40870 bp, 35 predicted proteins | sample MGYA00241771_ERZ502046 | MGnify/ENA primary metagenome ERZ502046 (study PRJEB25962, sample SAMEA2042006) | human gut metagenome | biome: human gut; feature: human-associated habitat; material: faeces...
GAGTTCTGGATCATACAATAGTTGTTCATATTCTTCTCCTCTCTGATCAAACCTGAATCATCTGAAATTATTGCTTACTACGCTATCGCGTTTCTCTATTCACTATAACATTTATCTCTCATGAAGTGACGGAATTACAGAATTATTCCGTCTCAAAATCGGTCCATCTGCTCCCCGCAGGAACTTCTTTCACCACAAATCATATTCATTTTTATCGAGGACAGTCCGGTTAACAAATTCCAACCCAAAAGCTTTGCTTTTAGGTTGTCGCGGTACACTCGCGCAAAATAGGGGGACAATGGGGGGTACAAATACCATTCTCATTCCCCAAAAGCCTTGATTTTAAGCCACTTCAGACAAAAGTACAGATTCTGCTGTGGCAGATGAATAGGACACAAATTGGTGTCATAATATACCTCCTGTCGCCAAGAATGCCATGTTTGGCGGGGTTTCTTGGGTATTTTGTAAAATGCTCTGAAAATGCAGATTATGGCAAATCAGAGCAAGATTTGGTAAGTTATTACTGGCTATTAGTAGTAAAATCAAAAGGGGGGGGACTACTAAGAATTAGTAATATCTAAAATACAACATGCATGGTCCGAAACAAACTGCCTCGTTTTCTTTACCTCAATACTAATTCCATTTTCAATAGTTTTGTTTTTTTCAACATAGAAATTATCTATGGATGAATTATCCTTATAATCTGTAATCACATTACTAGGAATATATGAATTGTAGCCCACTCCTCTTAGAATACCTGGTTTATTTTTCATTTTTCCTCGTTCCTCATATGCATTAAAATCTCCTACAATAAATGTAACTCTATTTTTCTCCAAACCTTTAATAATCAAATTCCACATTTCATCACAAGGATTTACATGCACTCCAAGCAAAATGTCATTACCATTTTCAATTTCAATAAGTTTATTTCCATAGTGATGATATCGATCATATTTAACAATTGGTGGTTGTGAGTATTTCCATATAGTATTTTTACTTGCCAAACCAACAGTACATTGATTCGAGTCAATCAAGAACCGCGGATAGAATAATTTATATTCCTTATTGAAAACCGAGTTAAACTTCTGAAACATGACTTGTTCTTCCCACACCCAAGGGACAGTGGTTTTATCTACTAAAATTTTATGTGGTACCTCTTGCAAAATGATTACATCTTCATCGGTTATCTTCAAACTATCAATAAATTCTTTTAAGCTCTGTAAATTGTTGTATAATGCTTCGTCTGAAATAATATCGCCTTGACCTAGCATACCTCGAAATCCATTTACGTTAAAAGATACTATTCTCATTAAATCATCCCTCCATAAAAAGGCAAACACCAATTTCTGCTGCCCAGCCCAATAAAAACTTATTAAAAACAATCATGCATTCCCTTCCGCCTTATCAGATTTCATCTAATATTTTTTGTACTGCATATGGTTTAGCGTATTTAATATATGCATCGCTAACATATATTTTTTCTTTATCTCTTGGTTCTACTAACATAGCAGGATATACCACCACCTGCTTTTTACGTTTACTATTTTCTACCCATATATCAGAATCATCAAGCCTAATCTTACACCCTGATAAATTTAAAATATCTTTTAATGGATAGAGATACCTTTTTTGTAATTCCAGGTTAATATCATTAGTAACTTTTCCGTATTCACCCCAATCCAATAACTCTAAAGCTGCAAATCGATCCAACATTCCATGTACATACTGATTTCTGTAATGCTTAAGGCAATCGTGGCATGCATTACTACATGAACATTCTGTAAGGATTTCACGAGTCAGTTTTAATAATGTATTTATCTCGTTTGCTACATTAACAGCGTATCCTGCACCACTAGACAAGCTATCATACAAATATACATCTACATATGTACCCACTGGATTACTTCTAAGTCTATATCCTGTGACAAGTTCAGAAAACTCAACATCCAAATATTTACTTGCCGCAAGTCTCAGCGCCTCTGCCAGCGATTGTGCAGCTCTTGGTAACCATGGATTATCATTTCTTCTTGCATCTATTCTACTTCTATCAATATCAAATTCGAGAACAAGCATGTCTGTAACAAAATCATATCCAAGATTCACATTTTCCCAATCACTATGCCTGCATTTACCTCTCGCAAATTTTGTAATATAAGGTCTCTGAATATCATCAAGCACATGAGGATCATCCCCTGGCATGGCTGCTCCGCAATCTCTGCAGATAACAAAGCCTCTATTTTCTACACCTTTGTTCATCATAATGATTCTTTGGTTCTTTCGCGATGCCATTCTAATATTCTTTGTACCCTTAACATTAAATATTTCATCCGCTTCTGGTAATGTAGAATATAACGGTTGTTGCACAGCTGTATATTCCTCTGATATTTGAACATCTGGAATAGATCTCGCATTCTTCGGAGCAAATCCCCAAGGACGTAGCATATTTCTTGCTAATTCTAATTTATCATTGCCACAAAATGGACATTTTCTCACGTGTTCTTCTTCAAGCCCGAACCATCCACATTCAGAGCATGTAAGTACAGACTTCATATAATTTCTATCATCCATATAGGACTTAGCCGGAGATAGTGCTTTCCCTTGTTTCTTTTCGCTTCCCGGATAAAACAATCCACCTATTTGATATGTTTGTTTATCTACAACAATTGCTCTTCCTGGAGCATACTCACCTATAGCGACATCTAGACCTCTCTCAACCTCGTATTTTGTTCTTCCATAGTTATCGGTTATATATGTACTAACAACATTCTTCGGAAATGAATATGTAGGAATAACACCTTCTTCATATAAAGCATCCAATAAAGATTTAATTTCCACATTTGTTTCATTTTCCTGAGCTCCAAATAGTTCCGGATGATCATCACGTTTTTGCTTCAATAACGACAAATTACTTTCTAACGAATCAGAGAATTCCAAATAGTCAAAATCAACCATTGCCGGAAGCAAAAGATCATCTTTCTTTACTCGATATTTTTTTGAAAATAAAATGAATTCATCTAAATACTTATCCAAAAATTCTACCGCAGGAATAGTATCTAAGCTAGCTCCTATTCCTTGTAAATATTCCTGAAATACAACCATTGCGATATGTCTTTGCATCAATTTTGAACTTTCAATATCTATCCACGGTCTTCTAGGATCACCTCTAAACATAGGAACCGGATTATTAAAATATAACGTATCGTGTGGTCCATCTTCACAAAAAGTTACTATTGTAGAAAGGCTCGCTCCTCGTCTACCTGCACGACCTGCTCTCTGTTGGTAATTTTCACGCATTGGAGGAATATTACGGAGGCCAACAGCAACTAACGAGCCTATATCAATACCAACCTCCATGGTTGTTGTGCTACTTAAAATATCTACCGGCGTCTCATCCTCCTGTATTAAATCTTGAAAACGAAGTTCGTATTGCTCTGTTTTGCTCCATAAATCATCACGTTGATCTTTATGGGAAAGCTGGGCAGTATGCTCTTCAGTATCAATAACGTGAATTGACTTTCCGTCCAATGCATCAAGTGCCGGTTTTCTCCAAAAATCCAATGCATCATATTCGTCTTTAGAAATAGCATGCATATGTGTTGATCCACAGCTTGGACACCGTTTTTTAATCATATATGGAGATATTTCCGAACACTGTTCACATCGGTACCATTCTTTATCAATATCACCTAATGATAATGCGTCATCATGGTGCGAATGTGTACAATTAGGGTTCGCACATGCATATATACCTTTTATACCTTTAAACAACATATGCATTCTTGCTGGAAACAGTACAGTACCTTTATCATTTTTGGCCTGTGGAGCTATCGCTAATAAAACACCAACCGCTTGCAATGCCTTCTCTTTATCCTGATTAGGAAAAATTGTCTGTACTAATTCATTCAGTGATATCGCTGCACCTCTGCAAGTACTAATCAATGTAGAAAACGGTGCATACTCAATTAAATGTTCATACATCCAAAAATATGCATCATCCAAATTTGAAAACTTTTCCGGTGCCCCGTCTATCCCGTTCCAAAATTCATTTAATTCTTGTAACCGTTCTTCTTCATTTCCTTCAATTTTTTGTACATTTGAGCTTTCAAATTTTTCAAAAGATATATCATACTTTTGACATCCTTTTATATCTTCTCTTTCACCTGTTAAATAATAAAAATCTATACTAGTGTCTGCGGCCGTCAATTCTGTTGCAAATTTCATCACTGCTTTTTTGTCTTCTTCAGACGCATCTGGCATACTCGCAGTTGTAAGAATAAATTGAACTCGATCTCTCGTTATTTCTAATTTATGGAATAATCTACGAATAAGCAACGCAACTTCTCCACCTGACGATCCCCTATACATATGAGCTTCATCAATAACAAACAGCAACTTGTTTTTGGGATCACTCTCTAGCCAATCCTTTGTATCATTCCACATTTTAGCTTCACGAGGTCTCAAAAGCATATATTCTAACATGGAATAATTAGTTATTAGTATATCCGGACAGAATTGTTGCATCTCAAATCTTGTAATAAGCTCTGCATCTTCATCGTTGGGAATATGCCTACTTTCATGTAAAGCTTCTAAGAATGATTTCATATCAGCTTTGGCTGGAGTCTTTCCTTCTTTCATAAGTTGTTCAAAAAAGTGTTGTTCACTCTCTGAAACTGGAAATGACATTCGTTCGAGAGTTTTCTCTAGTCGCCTATCCTGATTTTTGTTAGGCTCTGGGCCTGGATATGGTGTTCTTCCTGTGTACATTCCAAATTGTGGACGTCTTACATTATTTCCACATATTTCCCTATAAATATTGACAAATTTATTTTCAGAATCACCTATCAATCTTCTTAGTCGGCTTACTTGATCAGATACGAGCGCATTCATAGGGTACATTATAATGGTTCTAATCCCCCTCATCTGCCATGTCTCTTTAGAATTCCGAGCTTCATCGGCAAGCTTTGCTAATAAAGGCCACATAAAACACTCTGTTTTACCAGAACCAGTTCCAGTCGCAACGAATAAATCCTTTCCCGCACTGGCCGCTTCTAATGCATTTATCTGATGCACAAAAGGAGACGGATATACACCCACTCCCGCATTGCTCAAGCTCAAAAAATAATCCTTCATCCAATCTGGTATATTAGCAGACTGAATACCGTTAAATTTAACCTTGTATGCTGGAGAAGATTCAATATATGGTTTTTGATATAAAATGCCTTCATTATCCAACTGATCACTTACTGCCGACAGTAATATTGGTGTTTTCGCAAAGTACTGCGACTTTATATAATTTTCTAGTTCTGTGCGTAATTCCTTATGCACAGAATTTGCTCCATTTGGCATAATCAATTCTCCTCTACAAATACATAACCTTGTTTCTTCATAAGTTCTGCAATGCTTTCAAATATACACTTAGTTGAAACTCTATTAAAATCTTTAGGAAGATCCAATACCGAGGTTGGCCAACTATACAATTTCCATAGATAAAGCTCTGCAGGTGGTGGCAAATATCCAAATTTAAAATTCACTATATCCCCATCAACTCGATAAGTAATTGGTGGAAGAACGCCTGCATTGTACAAACAAGCATTTGCTAAAGACCTATATTGATAATTATCTACAATCCAATTCGGCAATTGACTCGCCTGTATTTTCTTGTCTTTATCTATTTTATATAAATAATATAGTTCATTGCCTTTAAATCCAGTTCTAAGTATCGAAATCTTACCTTCAGCATTAGGCTTATTCACCCAGTACCCACGAGTGAATGGTGGACCCATTCTAAGATATTCTATATCCCCTTCTACTTTAAAATTGCTCCATTTAGCATCTTCTATCCACGATTGCCACCTATCGCGCAAAGATGTTGTATGAATATAAAATATATTTTTATCTGACTGTGAGCTATTTTCTGATATGATATATGTTCCAAGTCCACTTACTGCCTGTTTTAATCCTAACTCATATCCTCTTGTCAGTACTACACCATTAATAGACTCTTCTGATTTCTTTGATAAAACAATACGATTTGGAATATGATAAAAAATACCTGTATGAGAATAAATATCATATATTTCATTCGCTATTTTTTCAGTATCTTCCGGCAATAAAGCACTTAGTTCTGGATACATTTTATAATAGCTATCCAAAACAGTAGAAACACGATTTTTCATATGCACAATCGAAGGCATATCATTGTCGTAATCATCTAAAAATGATGATACTGCCATCCTACCCAAAACAGAATATATTAAACGTACTTTATAATCATTGACACTCTCTGTTTTTCCTTTTTTTATATTAAATTCCGTACCTATTTTTGTCATTAGATTATCGTATTTATTCATCAAATTCTCCGTAAATCTCTGTCAAATACTTCAGCATCGTATTTGAAATAGTAATCTTTTTCTTATTGCTGTCTTTTATCATTTCATTCAATAACTGCGTCTGCATAGTTGAGTATGCATAAGGTAATAAAGCAAACATAACGTCATAATCAGTATTCGAATCACCCAACATTAAATGCATATTACCCACTATTAACTCCAAGCGTTTTTTAGCTATTGCAGGAACATGCAATATTGATAGTGCTTTTGAGTTATCTTTTTTATCTAAAGCATATTCATACTCAACATAATTATCTGCCTTCAATGAACACATGTAAGATTTTGCCGGAGCTCTATCTACTACACTATCTGTAAACACCGGTAACATATAATTAAAATAACTTCTTGGTTCAATTTGCAGGTCTTCTATGAATGGATGAATGCCTATACAAAATGCTTCTGTATTTGCTACAAAATTAGGAATTTGTGAAACCCATTCTGCATTAAATGGCTCTTCGATTATTACTATTGTGCCTTTATGTATCTGATTTTTGTAATACTCTAAATTAGGAGCATTCTTATATTGTAATTTCTGAGCTAATTTTCCTGTCACAGCACATGAGAATGCTTGTGCAATTGCCTCGGCATTAGGACCAGTTAATAATAAATCGCTTCCTATTAAGTAAGCAGAATATAAATATGCCGCCATCGGTCGAGCAAAAGTCGCCATAACCCCAGCTTCTATCAATTCATCCTCTATTGAATCTAATGTCATATTCCAATCTTCGTCTATATCTTCTTTTATCTGAGTAAATATTCCTATATTTTCACTAGCATCTAAAGTGATTTCATTTATTTGATTTTTATCCTCCATCTGTGATTCTAATCTGGAAGGAACATTAACAAACGCCATTTCAGCGATAAAAGCAGCTGCATTACCCTGAGCCTCTCTGATACGTTTCGATACTTCTTTTTCTACATCCTCGGCTAACTGTTCTTTAGCTTCCAATTCTTTCCTGAAGTTCTGTACTTCACCTTCATATTTTTCTTTATCAGAACATATCTCATCTAGTTGTTCTTTGCCCTTTGCTAATTCAATATTAAGTAAATCTATCTCTTTTTGTTTTTGAGCAATTTCTTTCTTATTTTCTTCCTCCCAGTCATTTTTTAGTATTTTTTTGCATTTTGTCATTAGCCTATCATCTGTAACAATTATTGCTTCAATAATACTATCTTCTATACTATCACCATCGATATATTGGACAGCAACTGTTATGAATTCATCTAACTGTTTTTTTGCCTCAACTTGCGAACAACTTAGCGTGTCTGCAATTTCAGCACAAATCGAATTAACATCTAATTCATCCAAGAAATTCTTAACTAATTTCCACTCTCCTCTTGATTTTCCAGCTTCTTTAAATACTGACCATGAATTACGTCCCAAAATAATATTTTTTATAAGTTCCATAGTATCTTTAACTGGTACAAGAGCATCGGGCATACCTACTGATAGCTTTTTAAAGAATCTCCTGTTATTATCAAATTTTATAAATTCATTTCTTCCAAATTCGTATTTAGGCAATGTTATCAATGTTGATTTCAACCTAAACTTATCACCATTCTTTTCAAAATCTTTTGATGCACATAAAAAGCCTGAATAATGTCCCTTTCCAACATTCGCTGAATACATACCCATTTCAGGTAAATGCTCAATTTCTAATCCATCTTTCAATAAATCAAGCAAGTTTTTTTCATCAGATACTTGATGAATTGATATCATTTCAATTGGTTTTAGCTCTGATGCAAACCTCGAATATATATAATCCTTATTGGGATTGGTGTTATTAGGTACAGCTCTCCACATCCATACTCCCATCGTTCCTACTTCACATGGGCCTTCTTTCCAATATAATTTATCCCTATTCTCAAATGTGGTTGGTTCACTTTCATCACAGTAAAATTCTTCAAATTCACCATCCCGTGTTAAGTCTGCATATCTTTCTATCAACTCTATACCATTATAATCTGGTGGCAGCACTTCACATAATGATATGAAATCATATTCATCAGATGTAAAATTTTCCTCATCAACTATAATTTCATTCTGTGCACGTTCTCTTAGATCTTTCAACTCCAGCATATCTTGCTGATATTCACCTTGTAACTCCTCTAATTTTTTCTGACATTCATATAACTGAGCATTGATATTTTTCTTTTCTTCATCCAACGCATTAATCTGATTTTCAGCATCCACTTTTTGCTTCTCGAGTTCTTCGTTTTTGACTGACAAATCTTGAATCTTTGAAACAAGCTCTGTATTATCTATTTCCTCCCTACGCCTAGACAACCCATCTTTTTTCTGTTCCTGTGCAGCAGATACCATTTTATTGCAAATGTATAATATATAAGCATCATCCTTCTCTGCTTGCGCCAATTTAAAATATAATTTTACATTTTCTGCAAAGTATGAATCTAGTAATGTAAGAGCAACCGCATCTTCATAATCATAATCTTCCATCTGCAACGATTCAAAATTAGCTTCTATTTCTTTTAGCCATTGTTTTATCATTACTTCTACAAATCCACGTACAAACTCTTTATTAAAATTCTTAATAGCGATTTCAACCGCTTCTTCATCTGACATGCTATTTGGTCTAAATCCAGGTTTGATTCTTGTAAATTCTTTAGGTGAATCTGCAAAAATCTTTTTAAAGTTTTTTCCCGATATTGCTTTGCAAATATATTGGATATCTTCATCATTCAACAATTCTGTATATTTCATATTTTTCCTCCAATTCATTTCATCTGCTTAGTTACTTCTCGAATCAAATATTTATAGGCCTTTTCATCTATATAACCTTCTCTTATCTTTTGGTATAGCCATTTCCGTATCAAAGGATATTTCGTCAATCTATTTGCTAAACCACCTGCTATATGTGAAATTTTAATATTTCTACTAGAGAAAGAATTTAATTTCTTTAACAGCTCGTTTTCTTCTAAATTATCATTCCTTTCGTCTCTCACAAATTTAACGATTTTTATTAAATCTAAACCCACGTAAATAGAAAAAGTCATTCCCCAAGTAATGTTGTCTAATTCAATTGTTTTGTTCGAGCTTATTCTTCTTTTTTCAGTAACTTTATTATTTATCGATATCTCTATAAAACCATCATACTGCGCTCGAATATATATTTTTCCTTTATCTGGCAATGTATTATTATCTTCCTGTAAAACAGGGATACCGTTTAGATCTGTAATATCTATTACTGGCTCTTGATTAATATGATTTAGGTTATCTTTCCAAAAGTATGCATAATTCAAAGCCTTTGTTCTACCAGCAGACACCAATTGTTGCCTTGAATTACAGGCGATTTTTAATACGATTTCACCGCTATTATTAAATCTTTGCTTATATGCCTCGGGAAAAACTAATGTATTTGTAGCATTTCCCTTGATATGCATATATAAATTATCTTGATTGTGCTTCACAACATATTTATCTTCTACATAAATTGGCCACACTGGTTGAATAGCTATAGGGGACTCTGTTAATCTACAATGATACTCTAGAAAAAATCGTGCAGATTGTTCACTATAATCATTTGCTACAACCTCATACACTCTCCATGTTTCCCAAGATATTCTTTTATTCGAAATTTCATTAACACTCACATGTGAACCATAATAACCGCTAATCCGGCTTCTGCTTAAAATATAATATTTTATGCCTACTACTACATCTGCATCGGTTACCATCTTTTGCCCAGTTTTTGCATCAAATACAGTTCCACTCGACGTAATTCCACTATTATATTTAGGCCAAAACTTATAAATATCTTCTTTTCCGCCTTCCACACGAATTTTAAATCCGGCAGAGGGTTTGTCTCCTACAGACAAATATGTAACCCCATCAACATTTAATCTTTCACTTGAATAGATATAACTATTCCTTCCATAATCTGTTGATTCAACAATAATTTTATTATTTCTTGAAAACAAGTTATCTGGCACAGGAATGAATCCCATTTCAAATTCAAAATAGTCCTTTGTAACATTTTTTATACGTAAAGGTAGTTCATGGTCTGAAATACCATATACCATCGGAACATATGCGGCTGTAGTTCGTTCTGGGCAATCTTTACTTTTTTCTGCAGAACTATGCCTAAAATGCCTTCTTTGATAATTTCCATCTGTTAACAAAACATATTGCCCACATAGCTCACACATAAATAATCCGCTGTGAGCAGAGACTCCTCCACCTGGATGAAGACGTGCTGCTTCATCAGCAGTGATATTTTTCCATCCGTTGTTTTGCCACATACAGACATGCGTTAACGATGCCATACGTTGTTTCCTCCTAAAAAACCTTCTTTAGTAGCTAATATCTATTACCTAGAATCAATTATCTTAATTCTACTCCTTCTCCTATCCTATTTTCCGTACTTGTCTTGGATCTTCCGGCTTTTTCACATTATCTGGTATCAACCACACATTTCCCTTCAACACTGCACCTTCTATACGATTTTGAGAACAGAGTAATGACACTCCTCTTCTTAAAATATTCCACTTTTTTGCCATTTCACTCGTAGTAAAGTATTCCATTATGCGCCTCCATTTTTTTGACAAAAACCACCTTATTTCTCTGCTTATAATTATATTCCTACGGAGGATTATTTTCAATCAAAAAGAGCTGCCTTCGATGGTAGATTTACAGTACCATTTCTACCATTGAAAGCAGCTATTTTGTCTTTATCGATATTTAATTATAGCCTATCATTAGCACCTGCAATGCGTTCCTTGCCACACCACTCTGAATGCCATAAATAGCAAGTACTATTTCTCCACCAACAAATCATCTGCCGTAAAGATTAACTTGCTATGTTCTAAAAGAATATCTATAATTTCTTTTTCATTTGGTCCTTCACACATGATGAGCAGTTTCATCTCATTAATTTTCTTTTCAGATTCATCAGTTCCTCATAATTTACGGCTGTGCGGAACGTATTATTATAAAACTGCTTACTCTTCAAGATTCCCGATCTGATATCATAGCTCTGATACATATTCAGGGTACTAATCTTTTCATCTGACCTACACACCCACAGATTATCCTGTCTATTAAATAAATCCAGCAACTCGCAATAGTGTGTTGAGAAGATAAGCGTTGCATTCTTTCGATTTACTTTCTTATCCTTGTACAAACTAATGATATTCTCTACTAAGGTTTTATGGAAATGGTTTTCTATCTCATCAATCAACAAATCAAATCCATTCTGCAATGATGCCACCACCATGATATACAGAAGCAGACCTTTTGTCGTACCACTGGACAACATATAAATAAGCTCTTTATCAGACAATGTTTTTATTTCATTTGCAAATGTCACTTTATAATTGTGGTCATCCACTTTCTCAAAACCTTTAATTGTTTCATCAAATATGCTGATGACATTAGTCAGAACATCGTTTGGTATCTTATATGTGTTCATTGCCTTGAACAAAAGCTGATACGTATCTGTTCCATCACCATAGCTATCAAAATACACTGCTGCAGTACTTTTCTTTTTTAATATAAAGAATACCTTTGATGTGTCCTCTGGAAGATCTCCCAGCTCTGTCAGTTGTACAAATCCCTCATCGTCAAAGATTTCATTAACCTTCGTCTTATAATACTTCTTCTGATATATACTCTGATTCACAAAAGTTGCTTTATTTCCAAATGTAGAGTCTGCTGAAAGCTCCGTATCATATCGGTAAATCATTCCATCCTGCCAAAAGAAAATGCGAAGCTTCACTCCGTCATAGGAATAATGCTTATTATCTATACTAAAATTACCAAGAATCGAATAACAGCAGTCAAGCAAATCAATGGCTGTTGTTTTTCCGGATGCATTCTTTCCTATAAACGCTGCTGTACTATATACATATAATTCCTCTGCTATATTTACGAGTTCATATTCTTTATCTTCAGAAGTCTTCTTCGACTGTGCTACTAAATTGATGTCTGTGTTATCCTGTAGATTCTTAAATCCGCTTGCTATTACTCTTAAAAGTTTCATATCAACACCTCCATCTATATTATATGCTGATATTCAGTTTTAATCAAGTTTTTTGTTCTAAACTTATTATTTGACATAACATCTATTTTATATCCCATTATTTTATTATGTCTAATGCTTATATTGCATTGTTTTTATAATTATATTTGAGACATCCTCAGAATGTGTGAGCAGGCAGTTTCATCTCATTAATTTCCATTCTCATCCCTACTCATCCATCGTGCCCATGCCGCAAGTCCAGCTCCGTGCTTTAAAACACCTGTTGCCACAAGTTCTTTGAATTCCTGCAAGAAACTGCCCCTCGCTTGCTTTCATAAATTGCCCGTCAACGTTTGGGACTGCCATAATTAGCACCACCATGATCACTTGTTTTCTTAACAAACTACTCACATTCTTCAGAAGAAACCGTTAATTCAAAATGATTTCGATTTGTTTTTATAAAGCCCTCTTTTTGTAACTTTGATATCTCTGTAGACATTGCTGCACGATCAATACAAAGATAATCTGCCAGCTGCTGCCTATCAAAAGGAATATCAAAAGATAACGACGAATGTCTGATAGATTCTGCCGACAGATATGATAATAGTTTATCTCTCGTCGTTCGCTTCCCAACATGTGTGATCTTATCGTTCAGAATCAGTATCTTATTTGCCAGGACACTGACCAGATTACGGATCAGCTTCTGATGATGCTCACACGCAGTTGGACAGGTAATCAGAAGTCTTTTGACATTTAAGAGAATAATCTCACAATCCTCATCTGCTACCACACTGATATTTAAGACAGCTCTCTGGCTTGCTGCATACGGCTCACCAAAAAAATCTCCTGCGTGGCATTTTGACAAAATATTTCGATGTCCCCAGATGTCTTCTTGAATAATGAGGACGCAGCCGGACACCACAATCCCCATTACTTCGGTAATATCACCTGCTCTGAAAATATAAGAATCTCGCTTTTTAGAAATCGTTGTTGCGTTTACACAATGCAATATGGATAATATCTCGTTATCAGTTAGACCTTTAAAAAATGGACTGTTTCTTAGGATTGATAAATATTTTTGCAAAATAATTCCTCCCTGTTGGAAATCAAACATACTAGTTGTATTTATAATACTATAATTCTAGCATAAACAAACGCTAAATACTATTGACGGAGGTTAAAAATGATAAGAAAGATTATAAAGATTGATAAAGAAAAATGTAACGGCTGTGGTGCCTGTGCATCTGCCTGCCACGAAGGCGCCATTGATATCATTGACGGAAAAGCAGAATTGGTGAGAGAACATTTCTGCGACGGACTAGGAGATTGTCTCCCTGAATGCCCTACCGGAGCCATCTCATTTGAGGAGAGAGAAGCTCCTGCATATGATGAAGAAGCCGTAAAAGAAGCTCAGAAGAAAATAGCTGCCAAAAACCGGGCAATATCCTCTCGCTCCGGCTGTCCTGGATCTAAAATCATGCAGATCAGACGAACTGAAACATCTGAGCCTGTAAAAGCCACTTCAACCGCAGATTCAGGATCAAAGCTTCAAAACTGGCCGGTACAGATTAAACTGGCTCCTGTTAATGCACCATATTTTAACGGCTCAAAGCTTTTAATCGCAGCTGATTGTACTGCTTACGCTTATGCCGCCTTTCATCAGGATTTTATTCGAAACAAGGTAACTTTAATTGGTTGTCCTAAATTAGATCAGGTGGATTATAGTGAAAAGCTGACTGCTATTATTCAAAATAATAACATTCAAAGTGTAACTATTGTCCGAATGGAAGTTCCTTGCTGTGGCGGCCTGGAAATTGCGGCCAAAAAAGCGCTTCAAGCTAGTGGAAAATTCATACCATGGCAAGTTGTAACAATAAGTATTGACGGGAAAATCATGGAGTAACGTCAGCAACCACCAGTTCAACTGGTGGTTTGCTATAGCCCCTCTATTAAGCCTCCCTGCACTTCTCATATGCAAAAAGTGCTGCACCAAGCGCTCCGCAAAGCTGTGCCTCATCGCAAATATACAGCTTTGCGCCGAGCTTTTCTTCAAGTGCATTTGTGATGCCTTTGTTCTTTGCCACTCCGCCGGTCATCATATACTCTCCCGGATTATCCTGCCCAAGCCTTGCTGCAAGTGCGCCTACCTTTGAAGCTACAGACATGTTTAGTCCGTGGATAATATCAGAAACAGCCTTGTTCTGTGCCACCAGCGATACTACCTCAGACTCTGCAAAAACTGTACACATGCTTGAAATCACAACGTTTTCCTTCCACTCAAGTCCCATGGTGCTCATCTCCTCGAGTGAAAGTCCGAGTGTCCTTGCCATCATCTCCAGAAAACGTCCGGTTCCTGCCGCACATTTATCGTTCATCAGGAAATTCTTCACAGCACCATTTTCATCTATACTGATTGCCTTTATATCCTGTCCACCTATGTCAATGACTGTGCGCACGTTGGGATTCAGATAATGCGCGCCTTTTGCATGGCATGTAATCTCTGTGATGCTGTCATCACCGCTGTTGATGTATGCACGACCATATCCTGTTGTAACAATCCTTACAATATCATCCTTTGATATACCGGCCTTTTCTACAGCCTTCTCCAGACTCTTTTCGGCGCTCATCATAGCGCCGCCACCTGTTGGAATAATCTTTGTCGATTTAATTTTTCCGTCCTGATCCAGTATCACCACGTCGGTGCTTGTTGAGCCGCTGTCAATTCCTGCTACATAGTATACTCCTGATTCCATCCTTCTTCTTGCCTCCTCGCTTATGCCTTTTGTAGGGTCCATGTCATCTGAGCCCTCTATTGTCTCTGCAAATGCCTGTATTCTTGTCAGAAGCTGCCCGGCACTCTGGCTTGTAAAATCCGTCTCAAGCTTTAAAAGAGGCACCTTAATATTATTCTTTATGCTTGCATACTCAAAACCATAGTAATCGCAGAACTTTATCGTGTGATATATGATGCCCTTAAGACTTGGGTCTAAAAAGAGCTGGTTTCTTCTTGTATTATTGTTCATTCTGGCACATGGCATCTGTCCGAGCAGACTCTCTGCATATGCTACAAAGAGAGTCTCATCATCCATATTTCTAAGATCCTTCTGTAAAATAATGAGATTTCTGCCGGATGTGCATGTCATATTTTCCACATCCATCTGCATATTTTCACGTATTGTCTTCTCAAGAATACTGCTCACATGCACACCCATAAGACCTATGTATGGCTTGCGCTCAGATTCAGGTTTTGCAAATGACTTTATAAAAAGCTCCCTGTCGAATGTCCTGTGCGAATATCTCTCATATGCTTTCTTCAAACGCAGAATTGACTGTGCAAATTTTATGTTCTCACACTCGTTATCCTCATGAGGCAGATCAAGCATATACAGGAATTTGCATTTCTTTGTATTCTCTATGATATCATAGACTCTGCGCATTGAATCACAGCAGTTCACGAGCACAAGCTCCTCTACCTTGCCCTCGAGCACAGCCTGTATGACTGATTTGCCGAATCCGCAGAGATTCGCATGAGCTATCTTATCTGATTTATCAAAATTCTCCGGCATCTCCTCAAGCACAGCACATTCCTGTCCAAAGCCCTTAAACAGCTCTACCGGAGCATATTTACAAACATAATTTATCATCTGTTTTCCACTTTCTGAAATTGGTTTATAGTAAATATCCACACACCGCACGCAATAACCGGTGTATTATTTCTAATTACGTTCCTGCTCTGTAAGCATCTCCACAAATGCCTGAAGCCTTGTGGAAATCTGTCCGTCACTGGCATTGGCCGGATTGCAGCCGTCTCCGTCTAAAACCATAGTTGGAAGCCCTTCCCTCTCGAGTGAGCGCTTTATAAGGCTTGATGCACCGATTGTATTCTTACAGCCCCAGTGCGCAAAAAGTACAGCACCGTCTGCTCCAACTGTGTCGGCAAGCTCCTTTGCCTCATCTATTCTCTGGTTCACGCTGCCATTATAAATGCAGTAAACCATTTTTTCGGCAAGTGCCTCGTAAGGATCATCCGACTCCATGCTTCTGAAGCCATCCGCTATAAAATCGCTTACACTGATATGGATTGTATCACTGTAATTGAACACATCCTTCACTGCATCCTGCAAAAACGGCATGGTGTGCATCCAAAGTACATGAAAGCCATCGCCTGCAGGTGCACGTCTCACATCATCTCTCAGAAGCTGTGTATATCTGACTGATTCATCAGTTCCTGCAAGCAGATGACACATGAAAAGCGCATACAGCTCATTTGTGAGAGTTGACGCAATATCATGTCCTTTTCTCAGGTGAAGCTGCCTGTAATAATTATTTGATGCAATTTTGCTCTTATCTACAGCCTTTTTCACAGACTCCTCTGTGATTTCTCTGCCGGTGACATCCTGCAAAAAACTCTTAAGCTCTCTAAGCTGCTTTGCTACATACATAACAGAGTCATAATTCTTCTCATATGGAACATCTATATAAAAGCTTGGTATTTCATATCTCTCCTTGAGATACGGAAATGTCATCATATTGCCATCGCATGCCAGGTTTGTATACACCATGCACTTTGGCTTTGGCACTATACCGTTTAAGGCTGCGCCCAGAAAAACCCTGTGATACGAGCACATAGTTTCCGGAAAGCCTTCCTTCTCGGTCTGCCTTAGAAAAGCCTGCTCGCATTTAGTTCCTGCAATAAAGCACGATAATGCCTCAACCGAATATGGTGTGAGACCTGCCGCCGTCAAAAGCTCACCCGGTACAAAAATACTGACCATGGCGGCATTTTCAGGCTTTGCAAGTGCCTGTATGATATTATTCATGACAATCTTTGCCACATACTGCCCTGACATCGGAAGCTTTCTGTCCGGAAATAATGCTAATCTTTTTTCCTGTAATCTATATCCTGCAAGTAAAAGCTTCCTTGCCTTGACAGGATCTTTTTCTGCTATCTCGCCTACTTTTTCTCCAAATTTATCTACTATACTCATGTGATATTTCAGCTCTTTTCTATATTCAGATATATATATTCGGTTCACCATACTATTATAGCAATTATGCACAAAAAGTAAACTCTCATTTTAGCTATATTTCACTATAACTATTGTCAGATATCCTTTTGCTTCGGTAAGCTCATCCAGCCCCCTGTACACACGCTCAGACTCCATGCCACAGTTTGTCACACCATACACTGTCATTTTCTTTTTTCTGATAGCATCTCCTGTGCGAAGCACCTCTATCAGCTCTGCAAGCTTCTTTCCGGATTTCATGTATACACAGGTTCCACCATAGCCCACAGTAACCCTCACATCATACGAAGCCGGTATGATATGTATCTCATCCATCATCTCACCAAGCGAAATGCCAAGCCGCGCTGCAGCTGCACAAAACGACGGCACACCGCTTATCATCACTGCCGTAAAACCTGCCTGCATGACACGCTTATGGATATACATATATGTCGAATACACGCTTGGATCGCCGATTGTAAGCATTGCCACACTTTTCCCATCTTCAAGCTCACTTACTATGTCACTATATATCTTATTGTGTGATATAGTAAGCTTTTCCTTGTCCTTTATCATGGGAAACGGAGTGCACATAATCTGTTTTTTCTCTATCTCCGGTAAAACAGCCTGCACTATGCTGTACGCATAGCATTCCTCTTTTGAAACTGCGGGGATTGCAATTATATCACATGCTTTTATTGTATTAATAGCCTTTAAAGTCATAAGCTCGGGATCTCCCGGACCTACACCGATGCCATATAACACACCAATATTATTTTTATTGTCATCACCGGCTCTTTCTATCTGCTTGTCCATCTTTATAATTTCCTGCTTTCTATACCACATTTACAAGTAATACATTCCTAACAAAATCATCACAAATCGATATCATATATTCTTCTTGTATCAATTATCGTCTCTGTACCATTATCATCCACAACTATCATCAGGTGCCCTATGCTATCAAGCTTTTTAAGATACCCTGTCACATGCTCATAGCTGCCACCCTCCTTGTGCTCATCCGGCACAAAATATGTCACCTCAAAATAATTCTCTGCCATGGTGTTTATGACATTTTCGTCATATAAACTGTCTGAATTGAAATTACGCTTTCTATAAAGCATCATGAGCTCATTCATTTTCTCATCAAGCTCTCTTTTTTTGTCCTCATCAGGCTCATGCCACTCGTTTGTTAGCCTCGCTGTCTCTGCAATAGCCTCCTCATGACCTGTAAGTGCCGCAAAAGGTGCAAACTGTGCTGAGCGGTTCCATATAGACATCTGCGGATGTACCTTTGACACATGATGCGGTAAATCTATAATATCATCATATTTTCCCATGCCATGCTCCTTATATACTTTTTCGTAACTATTTTAAACCACTAAGAAAAATCCGATTAAGAACCACAGCGGTTGCTGCTATGCCTTGTGTCCGCCAATCTGATTGTTCCTTGAAATAGTTGTGGCACCCTCCTCAAGATTCATGCCCTTTAGCATGGCATTCTTTCCATATTTCTTCTTGACGGAAATCATAGCCTCCTGAAGCTTTCTCTCCTTGGAAAGCACCTCATCCTCTTTTAGCTTTTCCTTAGCCTTCTCCTGATAATCTGTAAATAAATCAAGCTGCTCAAACTGCTCACTTTCATGCACCTTGCTCTCATCACAGACCCTGTTTGCCACCACAGTAATCCTTCGTGTCAGAAGAGAAGGATCTATGATACGGTCATAAAGCTCCATCACCGCATCCATGATGATGCGCGTGGATGACGTATAACGCCCTAAATTTGCTGTACCATGTGCATGCTTTGGAACCTTTCTGCCGTATCGGTCTATGGTAATCTCACCTGTATAATCTCTGTGTGTACCTTTTTTACCGCCAATACTGTCTCTGCCTTTATTATTTACTGCGTGGTCATAATTATTGCCAAAACAGCGATCAGTCTTATTAGACAGATTTGCAATATCATACCCTATAGTGAGTACTATCTGGTCTGTAACCAGCCTCTTATCTACCAGATCAAGCACAAGAAGGTCCGTCATCTCACGCACAATAAGCTTTGTCTTCTCATAATCATAAGGCTCCTGAAGCACCTGCCCCGAACTGATGCTGTTGGTCTGCGGTCTGTATGCCTTGATATCAGCTATTGTAACAGGCTCATACCCCCATGCATGGTCTATAAGAAGCTCTGCATTGATGCCAAACATCTTATACAGCTTTTCCTCATTGTAAAAATCATTTGAACCGCCTGTTGAGCACCTGGCCACATCTCCCATTGTATACATGCCGGCTGCCTCGAGCTTTTTGGCATAACCTGCTCCCACTCTCCAAAAATCGGTAATCGGCCTGTGGTCCCATAGCTTTCGCCTATAGCTATTCTCATTAAGCTCTGCTATACGCACGCCTCGCTCATCAGGCATGGCATGCTTTGCCATAATATCCATGGCTATCTTGCACAGATACAGATTGGTACCAATGCCGCAGGTTGCCGTGATACCGGTATCCTTAAGGACATCGTCTATCATCTTAGACGCAAGCTCCCTTGCCGTCATGTTATAAGTGCGAAGATAGTGTGTCACATCCATAAAAACCTCATCTATCGAGTAAACACTGATATCCTCAGGTGCGATATACTTAAGATAAATATTGTATATGCGTGTACTATAATCCATATACAAAGCCATACGCGGCGGTGCAACAATGTATGTCAGCTCATACTCAGGATGTGCGTCAAGCAGCTTCGCATTATATGATGCATAATCAAAGCCGGCCATTGTGCTTTCTGTTATATCATTTTCTGCTATATCAATTTCTGTTACATATTTTTTTCTTCCATCCGGATTGCCCTCAGCCTGGAGTCTTTTTTGCTGTTCACCTGCTGATTGTTTTCTATCAGATTGTTCGCCCTCAATTTGTCGGCTTCTCTCCACTGTCCCGGCAGCATGTCCACTCGCCATAAGCTTCGACAGACGCAGCTTGTTTACCTCCTTCACACGCTGTACCACCTCAAAAAGGCGCGCCCTGCCCGGTATGCCATATGCCTTAAGAGCCGGCGATACTGCAAGACAGATAGTCTTCTCCGTGCGGGTTGGATCTGCCACGACCAGATTAGTGGTCAGAGCATCCTTTCCCCTCTCTCTGCACTCTACTGATGCGTAAAATGATTTTAAATCTATTGCCACATAAATGTGCTCTTCATTATGCTTGTCCATATTATGATTTTACATGGATTATGTTTAAATGTCAAGAACATATGTTTGTATATATAAATTATTGTCACCACATAAGAAAATGCCGCTACAGCACAGTTTAATGTATCTGCAAGCCTTACGCAGTCACTTAGTGGCTGTTAGAATTATATCCGCACACAACAATGCCCCGCCAAGGATGGCGGGGCAAGGCGTTATGTGCCATGGACGGCACATAAAAGCCGGTTGTGTCATGGTCTATAACAAACTGAATATATAATTCTTACAGCCTCTTAGTGACGCAGTACCGGCTTACGGATGCATTAAACCGTGCTGTAGTGGCATTTTCGTACTATAACCATTATGAACCACTAAGCTTTAAACACTACACTACAAGGAAGAACTTCACAAGGAAAAGAAGCGAAATAGCATAAGTAAGGATAGAAACCTCCTTTGCTTTTCCTGTAAAGACCTTGAGTACAGTATATGTGATAAGTCCAAGACCTATACCATGTCCGATAGATCCGGAGATAGGCATTGCAATAAGCATGAGTGCTACCGGAGCAACCTGTGAGAGATCCTCGAAATCCACCTTCTTAAGACCGCCAAGCATCAGGATACCAACATAGATAAGTGCTGATGATGTTGCTGCGGCAGGAATGATTGCTGCAAGCGGTGCTATAAAGATGCATGCAAGGAACAGGATACCTGTTGTGAAAGCTGTAAGACCTGTTCGTCCACCGGCCTCTACACCTGATGCAGACTCAACAAAAGTTGTTACTGTAGATGTACCTGTTACGGCACCAACCACTGTGGCAACTGAATCGGAAATCAAAGCCTCCTTCATGTTTGGCATATTTCCCTCTTTGTCAACCATTCCTGCTCGTGATGCAGTACCAACAAGTGTTCCGATGGTATCAAACATATCTATGATACAGAATGTGATGATGAGTGAAATTGCTGTAAACCATCCAATACTGATGAAATCCTTGAAATCGAACTTGAACAGTGTTGTATCTGCCATATCCTTAAACTGTGGTACAAATGAAGCTGTTGCAAGTGATGCAAAAGGATTTGTTCCAAAGAATATAGCCTCTCCTGCCCAGTAAACTACGCAGGCTGCAAGCATACCAAAAAGTACTGCTCCGTTGACGCCCTTATGAGCTAAAATAATGATAACAAAAAGTCCGATGAACATAGTCACAACAGTGAGCACCATTGAAGAATATCCATCTGTCATATTTGTTTTGGCAAGTCCCGGTGTGAGTGCACCGAAGAAATCCTTCATCACATAAAATGGTCCGCCATCCTTTGAGTAAACACCGGCATTTGAGCCAAAGCCGATATTTAAAAGCATAAGACCGATAGCCGGTGAAATACCCATGCGGACACCATAAGGAATGGCATCTACTATCTTGTCACGGATATTGAATATTGAAAGTATGAAGAATAAAATACCCTCAATAAGGATGATACACAGTGCAGCCTGGAATGAATCAACATATGACAGGCCTGTGATGCTTACGATATTGGCAACTACTACAGCAAAGAAGCTGTTAAGTCCCATACCCGGAGCCAGTGCAAATGGCTTGTTGGCAAGAAATGCCATGACAAACATACCGACTGCCGAAGCAATACATGTTGCCAGGAACACTCCGTTCCATAGTGCTTTTGTTCCCTCAGCACCAAATCCGGTGAGGAGGTTTGGGTTAAGAGCAATGATGTATGCCATGGTCATGAATGTTGTCAGACCGGCAAGAATCTCTGTCTTGACCGTTGTGTTGTTTTGTTTGAGTTTGAAGATTTTTTCTAACATTTTTCTTCCTTTCCTTTTATTTTTTTTGCAGCTGTTATCCGCTTTCCTGCTACAGGCGCCTGTTAATAGCTGCATTGTATATAAAATTGTGAATCACAATTGATTCCTTGTTTTTTCCACGAACTCACTCGTGAAAACATCAAGTGTAACCGGCTTTGAATAGAAATAGCCCTGAATAATATTACAACCAAACTGCTGTAATAGCCTTACCTGCTCCTCATTCTCTGCTCCCTCGGCAACACACTCTATACCAAGCTCCATAATCATGGATATGAGGTGCTTTAACATGATCCTGCTCTTCTCATTGCTCTCGAGATTCTTGACCAGGGAACGGTCAATTTTAGCGATGCTGAACGGAAACTTAAAGAGCATCTCAAGATTTGAGTACTTCGTGCCAAAGTCATCCATCGAAAGACGAAAGCCCATTGAAATCAGCGACTGCGCGATATTATTTATCAATACAATATCCATATCACCAACCGACTCTGTTATCTCTATCTGAACAAGCCCCTCCGGGAGATCATACCCGTTCATTATCTCCTTCACATGATCCAGGAGGTCTGCATATTCCAGTGTATTTTTTGAAAAATTCACAGATACCGGAACCACTCTCCTGTCACTTATACAGCGAAGCTTCTGCGCCTTGCATACCTCATCAAGTACAAATAAATCAATAAGATGCGAGCATCTGTTTTCTTCTAAAATCTCGATAAAATGAATTGGCCCTACAACGCCATGAGCCTCATCAAAAAATCTGATAAGGGCCTCCGCCCCGACTGTGATGCCTGTTCTTGAATCAACCTTCGGCTGATAATACACCATGAAGCTTCCCTTTTCAATCTCAGAAACCACATCCTTAAATACCTTATTTCTCATTATACTGTCAAGACTCTTAAGCTTTGCGTCCTTTTCAATATCATACATTAAGCGAACCTCTGAGAGCTGCCTTGCTATGTCGGGCTTGTCCGTCCAACTAAAGCCTGTCGATACTGAGACATCCAGATCATCAAGGCTTTCCCTTACTATCCTGACAAGTCCCATAAATGATTTTTTATCAATATCCTTGCAAAAAACAACTATCTCATCCTGCTCGTACCTGTATATATCGTAGCCTGTAAAAACGCCCCTGATCACATCTGCAACCATCCTAAGACGCGCATTTCCTGCCATATACCCAAATTTATCATTTATATCTGAAAGCCTTATGATATCTGATGCAAATACTCCCATAAAGCTGCAGTCATACTCCACATAGCTCTCTCCCAAATTATTAAAGGTCTCTCTCTTTCTTAAGCCTGTGACCTGGTCAAAATTGAGCCTGTACTCATACTCTGCCCTCGCCTTCTCATAAAACAGACTATTCGATATTGAAATACCAATCATTTCAATCAAATCCAGACTTCCTGAATTGGCTCTTGGATTCATAACCACGATGGCACCAAAGCATTGTTCCCCCTTGTTTAGAAGAGCAGCAGATGTAGACCATATTCTGACATCAGCCATACGCTTGAATAAATCCCTGTATTCACCCTCAATTGACTGAATATCACTTATAAACACACGGCCGGTGTCATTAAACAGAGCGAGAAAATCTGTAATTGCACCTCTTGAAACAGATTCATTAACCACCTTTGCCATAATCTTAGCACTTGGTATATGTATCTCCTCAATTGTGTCCCACGTACTCTCTCCATTATAAATGACAGCCACACAATCTGCATTATAAAACTCTCTAAGCAGCCGTAAATAGTTCCTATACCCCAAGCCTTCGGTGGTATCATTAATAGCATCAATGAAATTCTGCATAAACGACCTGTAGTTGATTATCCGTCTCATAACAGCATTCAGCTTTGACTCATCACTCAAATCTATCATCATGAGCAGTCTATAGCCATTATAATCCTTATGATTCAGCTTGATTATGAGCTTCTTTTCGCCTAAAAGCTTTGCAACTATATTGTCGGGATGATCCTTTCCTGAAAAGACCGATACTCTGTTTCCCTGCTCTTTTTTCCGTAAAAACAAATCAATAAACCCATCCTCAAACGGCTTTGAAATAAATTCATCAATCTGATATGCTGTCATAACGCTTGAATTTCTGATAGCCTTATTGACAAATACTATTCTACGGCTCTCCTCATCTACTGCAAGTATATAGTCCGGCATTTCATCATACGAGAATATCTCCATATCTGACATCCTGCAGGATACATCTGTAATAGAAGGAGCGCAGGAATTATGCGGAACGGTTATATCATTTTTCCTGATAGAATTGAAAAACGATATGCGATTCTTTCCCTGCCTCTTTGAGTAATACATAGCCTGATCCGCCTCATAGTACAGATCCTTAAAGGTCAGCTCTCTGTCATCGCCGGTAGTCATGCCGATTGATGCAGAATACTCCATATCAAAGATAATATTCTTCAGTCTTCCTGACAGCTTTACGCAGAACTCGTCCACAGCATCACTGTCCTCTAATCCAAATACGATCGCTGCAAACTCATCACCGCCAAGCCTGCCAACTATACCATTGGCTCCAACTGCTTCCTTAAGCACCTGTCCTGTCTGGCTTAATACCCTATCCCCTACATTGTGTCCCAAGGTGTCATTTACTATCTTGAAATCATCCACATCAAGCATCACAAATAAAAGCTTTGTTCCCTTTTGCCTGATAAGTGATGTACATTTATTCTCAAATGCAAGGTGATTGTATGTTCCTGTCAGCGAGTCCAAAAGCCCCTTTTCATCTCTGATATCAAACATTACTCCAACTACCATACATACCTTTTTATCCAAATCAGGTATGCTGACCATGTACATCTCAACCGGCTTGCTCTTGCCATCCTCTGATATAAAACTAAGCTGGAATGCAGTACGCATAGGCCGAAGCAGACATTTATCAAGCTGCTTTTTGAAGCATTCGATGCTGTCTGCCGGACACTCTGACATGTATGTGTCAATATTTTGTTTAAAAACCGGATATACTGTCTCCTGAGCCGGAGAAGAGTTGACTATTTTGAAAATATATGCCTCATCATCTTCCACATAGTACTCAAACATGCGCTCATGATTGTTTTCTGCAACAATCTTCATCAGCTCATAGTAAGCCTCTGTTATTCTATCTGTAATTCTTCTCCCTCTGTTACGCTTATCTTCCATGCGGAAACCCCATTATCTACAACATATTCATAAACTTTGCTTCAAACTAAATTCTTATCAGTGCTTTTCAATTTCCTCAAATACTCTGTCAGCCACCCGCGGCAGCTCAGAGAATTTGCGAATAGCAGGCACATCATCATCTATTGTGCCGAACCCGTATGCTGCATGGATGAACTTAACTCCTGCCATTTTGCTGGAATCGTAGTCTCCCTGTATGTCACCTACATACACTGCCTCATCTATATTATTGCGCTCTACAATAAGCTTTATGTTTTCTGACTTCTCAAGCTCATTGTTGCCGTAGCACTCAGTATCCTTAAAATACCTGCCAAGTCCGTGGTACGCAAAAAAAGACTCTATATAACCACGCTGGCAATTGCTGACTATATAAAGGTCATAGCTTTCTGACAGCTCATCAAGTGTCTTTTCAACATCAGGATAAAGCTCTCCCCCATGAGCGGTCAGGTAATCGTTTTCTTCTCTATAGCATACATTAATTAACTCATCTCTGCAAGTACAATTAGGAAAGATAATGGATGCCAGTACATCCATTGTCTTTCCCATTACTGAATACATATCTTCTTTTGTGATAGGTGCCCTCTCATAGCCATAATCTGCTATGGCCTTATTCCATGATTTTGCCACATTCTCTGCTGAATCCCAGAGAGTGCCATCCATATCAAAAATAATACCCTTATGCTTCATCTATAGCCTTTCCGATATCATGTCTCATGTATTTATTATCAAACTGTACCCACTCTGTTGCCTCGTAAGCCTTGGCTCTGGCCTCCTTGAGTGTGGCGCCTGTTGCAGTGATACCAAGCACTCGTCCTCCGTTTGTGACGATATTGCCGTCAGCATCAAATTTGGTGCCGGCATGATAGCAGTAATAATCCTCTTTGCCGTCAAACTTCTCAAAGCCTGTTATCTTAAAGCCCTTCTCATACTTGACAGGATATCCGTCTGATGCCAGAACCACGCATACGCATGCATTGTCCTCAAACTGAAGATCTATTGTGTCAAGAGTTCCGTCTACACAGGCCTCCATCACATCAATGATATCATTCTTCATACGAGGAAGCACAACCTGTGCCTCAGGATCTCCGAATCGCGCATTGTACTCAAGCACCTTTGGTCCATCCTCTGTGAGCATGAGTCCGAAGAAAATAACTCCTGTAAAAGGTCTGCCCTCTTTAGCCATAGCATCTACAGTTGCCTGATAAATATACTTCTTGCAGAAATCATCGACCTCATCGGTATAGAACGGACTAGGTGAGAAATTGCCCATGCCGCCTGTATTAAGGCCTGTATCTCCATCGCCTGCACGCTTATGATCCTGCGCAGATGACATAATCTTGATAGTCTTTCCATCTACAAATGAAAGCACAGAAACCTCACGGCCTGTCATGAACTCCTCAACTACCATAGTGTTTCCGGCTGTTCCGAACTTCTTGTCCTCCATGATGGTTCTGACACCCTCTTTTGCCTCCTCAAGAGTATTGCAGATAAGCACACCCTTTCCGAGAGCAAGTCCGTCTGCCTTTAACACGATAGGGAACTTTGCTGTCTCTAAATATTTAAGAGCCTCTTTGGCATCAGTAAAATTCTCATATGCCGCAGTAGGGATATTATACTTTTTCATGAGGTCCTTTGAAAATGCCTTTGAGCCCTCAAGAATAGCTGCATTCTTCTTTGGTCCGAAGCACTTGAGCCCTGCCTTTTCAAACTCGTCAACGATACCACCTACAAGCGGATCATCCATGCCGATGATTGTAAAATCAATGGCATTATCCTTTGCAAATGATACGAGCTTATCAAACTCCATCGCACCGATTGGCACACACTCTGCAAGTGCAGCGATACCTGCATTGCCCGGTGCACAGTATATCTTGTCAACGCGTGAGCTCTTTGCAACAGCCCTGCATATTGCATGTTCTCTTCCGCCGCTTCCTACTACTAATACCTTCATTTTTGCCTCCTATACCTAAGCTATAATATAAGCTTTTCATTGTCCGGTAATCATAATCTATCTGTGTTTACATACTAATTACTTACAGCACTGTCATTACTTCTCATCTATAATAACATGTCCGTCTTCTACTGACACCCTGCCATTTGCTATCAGGTCGATAGCGTGTGGCATGATTTTCCACTCAGCCTGCTCCATAACCCTGCGCTGAAGCACCTCAGGTGTGTCGCCCTGCTTTACCTCGACTGCCTTCTGTAAAATAATAGGGCCTGTGTCTGTGCCTTCATCCACAAAGTGGCAGGTGGCACCTGTCACCTTCACACCGCGTGCAAGCACTCCCTCATGCACCTTAAGACCATAATAGCCTGTGCCGCAGAAAGATGGTATGAGCGATGGATGGATATTTATGATTCTGTTTCTGTACTGCTTTATCATCTCAGGTGGAATCACTACCAGAAAACCTGCCAGTACGACTAAATCCACATGATATGAGTTAAGCTGCTTTAAGAAATCTTCATTGAAGGCAGCTCTGCTTTCATAGCTCTTTGGCGAGATGCATACTGCCTTTATTCCTGCTTTTTTTGCTCTCTCAAGTGCATATGCATCTGCGTTGTTGCTGATAACAACCTCTATCTGTGTGTTTGTAATTGTTCCGTTATCTATTGCATCTATGATGGCCTGAAGATTGGTGCCGCCACCCGATACACATACTGCAATTTTCATTCTTTTTCCTCGCAACGATGTATAATTATTAACAATATATTGAATGTTATTATACGAGATCTACACCCTTCTCGCCGTCAATAATCTTTCCGACTACGTATGGTGTATCTCCGGCAGACTTCATAGCCTCCATAGTCTTGTCCACGTCTGCAGGGTCAACTGCGACAATCATTCCAAGTCCCATGTTGTAGGTATTGTACATCATCTGCTCCTCGACATTTCCCTCTCTAGCCATCATTTTAAAGATTGGTGGAACAGGGTAGCTGTTTTTCTCAACTACGGCACGTTTGCCATCGATGAGCATACGTGGGATATTCTCATAGAAGCCGCCGCCTGTGATATGACTGCAGGCCTTTACTGTGACTCCTGCGTCCTTTACAGCCTTAAGAGCCTTTACATAGATTCTTGTAGGGGCAAGAAGTGCCTCTCCAAGTGTAGTGCCAAGCTCCTCATGATATGTATTTAATGTCTCCTTGTCCATCTTGAAAATCTTTCTGACAAGTGAAAATCCATTTGAGTGTACGCCTGTTGATGCCATTCCGATAAGTACATCACCATCCTTTAATCCCTCGCCTGTAATGATGTCCTTTCTGTCAACCACACCAACTGCAAAGCCTGCAAGGTCATACTCATCCTCAGGCATAAGACCCGGATGCTCTGCTGTCTCACCACCAACGAGTGCACAGCCTGACTGCTTACAGCCCTCTGCCACACCGCTTACGATTGTAGCAATCTTCTCCGGATAATTCTTTCCACATGCTATATAATCAAGGAAAAATAATGGCTCACCGCCTGCACATGCCACATCATTTACGCACATGGCAACTGCATCGATTCCGATTGTATCATGCTTGTCCATGATGAAAGCAAGCTTTACCTTAGTTCCGCAGCCATCTGTTCCCGATAAAAGCACCGGATCCTCCATATCCTTGATGGAAGCAAGTGAGAACGCTCCTGAGAAGCCTCCGAGACCACCTAACACCTCCGGTCTCATAGTCTCCTTTACATGCTTTTTCATAAGCTCTACTGACTTGTAACCTGCCTCGATATCAACACCTGAATTCTTGTAATCCATTATTGTTCCTCCTAATAATCTGCAATTCGTTCAATACCTATAGTATACCTTCATAGTGCTAAATTTTCCAATTATATATTGTAATTATTCTTATTAGTTTTACTAATATAATATACCTTTTATAGAAATAATACTTATAATTTATTTCACGGATTATATTGACATCAGACATTCATCGTCCTACACTATCCATGCAAATAAATATTTAGATTTGAACGATTAATAATACAATTAATAATACAAAAGAAAGCTATGATACACAGCACTGCAATAAATACCTGACAAGCTGTCAAATCATAAAGGAGAACAACAAATGCTTAAACAGATAAAAAATTTTCTGATAATGACACTCAGTATCACCATCATGGCAATCGGTGTATACTATTTCAAGTTCCCAAACAACTTCACCTTCGGTGGCGTAACCGGTGCCGCAGTTGTTTTTGCAAAGATAACACCGCTCTCAGCGAGTATGTTTTCTACTATTGTGAACATGCTTCTGCTTGTAGTGGGCTTTTTCTTCCTTGGCAAAGACTTTGCTATTAAGACCACCTATGCCACAATACTTTTGTCTGTTGAGCTCCTGGTACTTGAAAAGCTTGACCCGCTCACTCATCCTCTCTCAAACGAGCCAATGCTTGAGCTGATTTTTGCCATCGCTCTTCCTGCAATCGCATCTGCACTGCTTTTCTATGTGGGTGCTTCAAGTGGCGGAACCGATGTCATCGCCATGATTGTAAAAAAATATGCACATGTAGAAAATATCGGCATGGCTTTATTTCTCACCGACCTCGTCATGATTATCATCGCCTGCTTTGTATTTGACATAAAGACTGCTCTGTATTCATTTGTCGGACTTGTTGTGAAATCATTTATGATTGATGCAATCATCGAAAATATCATGCTCAGAAAATCCATAATGCTTATCTGCGATGACAAGGATGTGATATGCGATTATATTACTAACACGCTGGAGAAAAGTGCCACATATGTGGAGGCACGAGGTGCTTACACCGGTGAGAGAAACTATATCGTTTTCAGCACTCTCACAAAGAAGCAGGCCATAGAGCTTAGAAGCTTCATACATCAGAATAAGTTGCATGCTTTTATGTCTGTGATGAGCACCAGTGAAGTATTTGGTAAGGGATTTTCTTCTCTGTAAATTCATTAAAAATCTTCCCTTACCTGTACTTCAGGCTGTATCCGTCCTTCTTCCATAAAATCATCAGAAAACATATCCAGACTACTAAGCAATCCAGCCCATTCATTATCCTTCGCTATAAGAAAAAACATAACAGAACACCTCCTATTTCATTTAGTCTATAATTTTGAATAAACTGCATCGTTTCTGGAAAGAAGATATACACAATACTGATTCATGCTGATACCTTCCTTCTTAGAATGTTCTGCAAGTGAACGATGAAGACTTCGTGGAATTCTAAGTTTAAACTGTCCAGAATAATCCTCTAAGCTGTCCGGCTCATGGATTTCAATACCATCTTCCATAGCAGCTTCTAACCATGCTTTCTTGGCATCTAAAGCGTTTGCGACAGCGGATTCTACTGTTTCTCCGCAGGTAATACATCCCGGGAGCTCCGGAAATGAAACCACAAAACCACCCTCATCCTTATCCTCTACAATTTCCATACGATAATTCATTGTAAAATAATCATTCAGCGTTTTCATCATTCACCGCCTCACTTTCCACAATCTGCTTTACCATCTCTACATACACTTTTTTGATAGGTTCATGCTTCGGTATCGTAATCGGTTGACATCCGGCTTTTCTGAACGTGTAATGACTGCTTCCGCCCTTTGGGGCATTCATTACATATCCATAGCTTTCCAATACCTTACGCAATTCATCAAACCGGAGGTCTTTTGACAAAGCACATATTCTCGTTAATAGTTTATCCCATTTTGACATTCTGAATACCTCCTATCTATATTATACGTGGTATCACATTTGGTGTCAATGCCGTTTATCAAAAAAATTTTGCATGACCGTTTTTTGTCAAAAGCCTTCTGTATTTGCTTATCATCTCTGACATAAATATTGATAAGGTCATTAACTACAAAACAGCCGTAACCACGATTTTCTTTTTCAATCGCAGCTACGGCTGTTATATTTACATGTATTAATTATTTACATGAACTAATTTATTTCAAAAACTAGTGCTTCGGAATAAGCTTCTCTGTACCACCCATGTATGGCTGAAGTGCCTTAGGGATATTTACAGAGCCATCTGCATTCAGGTTGTTCTCAAGGAATGCGATAAGCATACGTGGCGGAGCAACAACTGTGTTGTTAAGAGTATGTGCAAAGTATTTCTTGCCATCCTCGCCCTTTACACGAATCTTAAGACGTCTTGCCTGTGCATCGCCTAAGTTAGAGCAGCTTCCAACCTCGAAGTACTTCTTCTGTCTTGGTGACCATGCCTCTACGTCGCATGATTTAACCTTGAGATCTGCGAGGTCTCCTGAACAGCACTCAAGAGTACGGACAGGCACATCAAGACTTCTGAAAAGCTCTACTGTGTACTTCCACATCTTCTCATACCATTCCTTTGAATCCTGTGGCTTGCAGACAACAATCATCTCCTGCTTCTCAAACTGATGGATACGGTAAACACCTCTCTCCTCAATGCCGTGTGCACCCTTTTCCTTACGGAAGCAAGGTGAGTAGCTTGTGAGTGTGTATGGAAGCTTTGACTCATCGTTTATTGTATCGATGAACTTACCGATCATTGAGTGCTCAGATGTGCCGATAAGGTAGAGATCCTCTCCCTCAATCTTGTACATCATGGCATCCATCTCCTCAAAGCTCATAACGCCTGTTACGACATTTGAACGGATCATGAATGGCGGGATACAGTATGTAAAGCCCTTTCCAATCATGAAGTCACGTGCATATGCTGTCATGGCTGAGTGAAGACGTGCGATATCTCCCATCAGATAATAGAAACCGTTTCCTGCAACCTTTCCTGCTGCATCGAGGTCTATTCCGTCAAATCTCTCCATGATATCTGTATGATAAGGAATCTCGAAATCAGGAACAACAGGCTCACCAAACTTCTCGTTCTCCACGTTGAAGGTATCATCCTTTCCGATTGGAACTGATGGATCGATGATGTTTGGAATCTTCATCATATCCTCAAGCACCTTGTCCTGATACTCTTTTTCGAGTGGCTCAAGCTCTGTGAGGCGCTTTGAAATCTGTGCTACCTCAGCCTTTACAGCCTCAGCCTCTTCCTTCTTGCCCTGTGCCATAAGAGCACCAATCTGCTTAGAGACCTGATTCTTCTTTGCACGAAGATCATCAGCCTCCTGCTGTGCTTCTCTGGCCTTCTTGTCATACTCGATTACTTCATCGACAAGCGGAAGCTTGTGGTCCTGGAATTTCTTTTTAATATTTTCTTTTACGAGATCTGGATTCTCTCTTAAAAACTTTAAGTCTATCATAATTCCTCCAAAGTATTATGTTTTTATAACTTATAACATTTTACTCTGAAAACCCTTAAAATGCAAGAGGATACTTGTCAGTAAGTGTCTTGATGATAGCCTTTGCAGGCTCAACTGCGCTCTCGCCCTCTTTGATGATCATGGCGATTGCCTCTGCAACCTTGTCGAAATCATCCTCCTTTAAGCCTCTTGATGTAGCAGCAGGTGTTCCGAGACGGATACCGCTTGTGACAAATGGCTTCTGTGGGTCGTTAGGAATAGTATTCTTGTTAGCTGTGATATGAGCCGCATCGAGAAGCTTCTCGATAGATTTTCCTGTGAGACCAAACGGAGTTAAGTCTACAAGCATGAGGTGGTTGTCTGTGCCGTCTGATACAATCTTGATGCCACGGCTCTGAAGACCCTTGCAAAGCGCCTGCGCATTCTTTACAATCTGCTTCTGATACTCCTTGAACTCAGGCTGTAATGCCTCCTTGAAGCAGACTGCCTTTGCAGCGATAACGTGCATGAGAGGTCCACCCTGGATTCCCGGGAAAATAGCCTTGTTGAAATTGTACTTATCCTGCATCTCCTGGCTGCAGAGAATCATTCCTCCACGAGGTCCGCGGAGAGTCTTGTGTGTAGTGGTTGTGGTGACATGCGCATATGGGATTGGGCTTGGATGAAGTCCTGCGGCTACAAGTCCTGCGATATGAGCCATATCAACCATGAGCACTGCGTCTACCTTGTCTGCAATCTCTCTGAAACGCTTGAAATCTATAGTTCTCGCATATGCAGATGCACCTGCGATAATCATCTTTGGCTTGCACTCAAGGGCGATCTCCTCTACCTTGTCGTAATCGATGAAGCCCTCGTCATTTACTCCATAAGGCACTACATGGAAATATGAGCCTGAAAAGTTGACCGGTGAACCATGTGTGAGGTGTCCGCCGTGGTCAAGATTCATTCCCATGATGGTATCGCCAGGCTTTAAGATGGCGAACTGTACTGCCATGTTGGCCTGAGCACCTGAGTGCGGCTGTACATTTACATACTCTGCGCCGAAAAGCTTCTTGGCTCTTTCTCTGGCAAGCTCCTCTACCTCGTCCACGCACTCGCAGCCGCCATAGTATCTTCTTCCCGGATATCCCTCAGCATACTTATTGGTGAGGATGCTTCCCATAGCTGACATAACAGCAGGGCTTACCCAGTTCTCAGAAGCAATAAGCTCGATGTGGCTGTTCTGGCGCTCAAATTCGTCTGTGATGGCGCTTGCAATCTCCTGATCTTCTTTCTTGATGTCGTCAAGTGTATACATATATGTGTCTCCTTTTCTTTATTGCAAAATACTTGCATTATTTACCGCAATTATATGCTTTTCTGTGATTTATTACTTTGATGCGCTACCGCATAAAAATAATCCTTGCTACAATTCTACTATTTAAAGCAGAAAGTGGCAAGGATTATTTGATATATCCTTCATATTTAATTCTAATAAGTAACTATATCCAAATCAAATAACTAAAATCACATATATGAATACATTTAAAAAATACGGTCATCCTATAAAAAAGGAGGTCTGAAAACATGACTACTGACCAAAAAGAAAAACGAAATGATGAATATAACAAATATGTAAAGCGCGTCACACCTACTCACTGCCTTTCTGCAAACATGCTAAAGGCATTTATACTCGGCGGAATCATATGCACTATCGGACAGCTCATAGTAAACACCGGCACGCAATACTTTGGGTTAAGCAATGATGAAGCCTCAGCATGGTGCAGCATGATTTTGATTCTCATAAGCTGCGTGCTGACATCGCTAAACCTGTATGCACCACTTGCAAACTGGGGAGGCGCAGGCGCTCTCGTTCCTATAACAGGCTTTGCAAACGGAGTATGCTCGTCCGCCTGTGAATTCCAGGTGGAGGGACAGGTATTTGGCATAGGCTGTCAGATATTTAGGATTGCCGGTCCTGTGATACTGTACGGCATATTTTCAAGCTGGGGGCTTGGTGTGATATATCTTGTCGTAACAAGCTTTTGATTGTTTAGCGATGTAATCGGCACAGTCAGGATAATTCCCATTGTGCCTGATATGCCTCGCATTATCTCGATTGCCATAATATTCTTTATTGCCTTGTTCCTTCTATGTCATCACAGTCCATGTTCCCATCATAGCAGATATTCTTTTGTACCAAATCATTTCTTTCTTATTTTTATAGCATCTTCTATCTCTTCTTTGGTTAATTCCACCACAATATCTGCTATCAGATCGACCGAATATCCCTCTTCATACATGTTAAAAACCATTTGTTTACGCATTTCTTTTTCAAAGCCCTTTTTATACCCTCTCAGGAAGCCCTCTGCATACGCATCGGCTCTCTCGAGCTCAAGTTGCCTGTCGAATTCATAATTTAATAATGCCATGTTTATCACCTTGCCTAATGAAAAGCCCACATTTAATTTAATCAAGCTTCATAAAAGTTCATTTAAAAAGTGTCTTCACGCCCACTTACAACATGAATTTCTTTAATTAAATCCTGTACATTTACTTTGTCATCAAAATTCACATCTGCAAATCCCTGCTTAACAACATCAATATCTTCTCTTCCACTTACATGCCTGAGACATTCCACCGCGTCTCTGATATCAATCTTGCTGTCTGCATTTGTATCACCATTCATTCCATAAATGATGACTCCATCATGTCCGTTATCAACTGTAAATGTAGTGGATGCATCATTAATTTTAGCTGAATTTGTGTATTCCATGTTATCAGAATCTGATTTCTGAATCAAAACTGCTTTATCCTGTCCACCTAGACCAGATGTACTAACTTCAAGCTTTCCGGTAAAATTAAACTTATCACTATTTCCAAAAGCAATCTGCTCAGCCTGTCTTTTGCTTAACAGTTTGCTTATCTTATCATATGATATGTTTCCGGTATCAATGCTACTTCTTGTAACTGATAAATTTATATCATCACTAACATCATTAACTGATGTACCATTGATAATCCACTTAGCGTTTTGATCTGCTATGGATAATACCAATGAAACCTCTCTGCCTTTAAGTGCATTTAATGCAGCTTTTGAAACAATACCATCCTTTGAAAGAGTATCCTCTACATTTTCTCCGTCTTTGGCATTATTTATCTTATCTGCTAATGAATTATCTTCTAAGAATTTCTTTGAAAACCATGTAACATAAACACTTTCCTTTGCATCCTTTGGAACTGTATATTTAGTAACGTATGAAGTATTCCCCGCCTCATCATATGCAGCCATAAAATATCCATCCGGAATGTCCAGAGTATCTCCCGGATCTGCTGCATATATTATTGTATCTACACTATGATCATAATTTGCCATATCCACTTCTACAACAATTTTATTATATTTTGGCATCATAGAATAATACACATCATCATTCATATCTGATGTGATTTTTGTTATATGCCAATTTCCTGTATACTCTAAAGCCTTCATATGACCATCAGGTATATACTTTATAACATCATTGTTTTCTGGTGTCACAAGCTCTGTAGCATATACATTTTGTCCGAACAGCATTGTTCCAGCCAAAACCAATGCCAGTATCTTATTCTTCATAAGCAAAGTTCCTCCATATTTTTTTGCATTTTTCATTCTTTACTCTCCATATAGTATTTTTTCTTATTTCATTATCCTATTCTTTATTTTTGCTATCACGCCAGCAGCGATAACACATATAATAAGCAACGCAATAATTATGTACACTGCATAATCTCCACGCTTACCTTTGGTTTTCTTTGATTCTACGACTTTCTTATTTACCGGAGCTTTCTTATCAGATGCCAACACTTCCGTACTGCTTTCTGTATTACTCTCCGTTACATTTTGCTCAACTGCTTCTGTATTCTCTGAGTCTGTCACAGCCTCTCTTGGCTGTTCTGCTACATCGGTCTGGCTATCACCATATTCAGCCGTTGAACCATTTAGATTGTTATTGCTATCAACGCTCACTGTATCCTTAGACGGTTTTCCTTCTGTCTTTTTATCCTCTTTTGAACCATACTCTTTTAAAGTATCTGCTATTATTTTTTTATCTGCAATATTGCCGCTTTGATCTGTATTATCACTCCAGTTTCCATCTGCCTGCTGATATTTTATACTATATGGAATTTCATTCATTTCATTGCTTGAATCAATCAAACTGTTAATCTTCAGCTCGGGCTGATACGATTTATCTGTGCCCAACAATTTAAAATCTACTGTCATCATGATTCCATCACCAGATACTCCATCCGGATATAGCATTACATAATGAACTTTTGAATTATCCTTATCATAATTTATATCAGCATATGAACTAGAAAAAGCTTTTCCCAGACTGCTGCCCTCAAATGAAACCTTTGCCGAATCAAAAAAAAGCTCTGCGTCAACACCAGCCAGATTATCTGTATCTTTCATATAAACAGATACCCTGATCATGCCATCCGACAGTGCCACCGCTGTCTGAACATAAAAGGCGGCACTCTCATCAGCATATGTAGGTATTGACCCAGATTGAAAAAATAATATAGCACAGATAAAACATATGGCCTTTTTAATTATTTTCTTCATACTTGTATTTCTGACCTATTTTCTATCTTCTATTTCTTCTTAATGATTTTCCTGTAATTACTCCAATCATTGCTACTGCTGCTGCAAACATTACCAGGAACAGAACAACATTATTATTGTCTCCTGTTTTTGCTTTTGAAACTGATTTTGCTGCCGGCTTATTGTCTGATTTTTTATTTGTGATAACCGGCTTTGGCTGCTCAGCTTTCTTTTCTTCCTTAACAGTGATTGTGCATGTTACTGTCTTATCACCAACTTTTGCTGTGATATCTGCTGTACCAACAGCATTAGCTGTTAATTTTCCATTCTCAACTGAAATCACACTAGGATTTGAGCTTGTCCATGTTACATCCTTTGCATCAGTTGTATTCTGTGGATTATATATGATGCTAAGTGTATCTGTAGCACCCAGCTTCATTTCCTTGATTACTTTATCAAATGCAATTGAGTTAAGTGGAATAGTCTTTACTGTAAGCTCTCCTTCTGCTGTATAAACATTCTTCGAGCCATCTCCTGCTATTGCTATAACAGTTGCTGTTATTATTGTTTTTCCAGCTTTGAGACCAAACACATTTCCATCATTATCAATTGTTGCTACTGCCTTATCACTTGATGCAAACTCGACATTAATATCATCTGTGATATTGTTTGCCTCGATTAACTCACTAAGATTAAGGTAATTGTTTGCATTATCTTTCTGACCTATTAATAAATCATCAAACTCATCAAATGCAAGCTTCTTTCCGATTTCATCTGTCATGTTGTTTTCTTTTACAGTTACAGTTGTTGTTGCTGTAAACGGCTTAGCTGTTGCATTATCTACAGCCTTTGTTGTTGCTGTAACATCTGCCTTTCCTGCCTTTACTGCATAAACCATACCTGTTTTCTCATCTACCTTTACAACATCACTATCTGATGACTTCCATGTAACTGTTGTGTCATCATCTGTGTCTGCCGGTGCAATTGTTACATTAAGAGTTGTTGCCTGATAGTTTCCTACCTTTGCAGTAATTACTGCTGAACCTGGTTTAACTGCTGTTACGATTCCATTGTTGTCAACTGATGCTACTGTACTATCACTTGATGACCATGCTACAGTCTTATCATCTGTTGTATCTGCCGGAGTGTACTCTACTGTAAGAGCTTTTGTGTCGCCCTTATGAATAAGAGCCTTTTCTTCCATTTTAATTCCTGTAAGCTTTACTTCCTTTACAGCAATATCATATGTACTGCTCACATTTCCTACTGTTGCTTTAATGGTTGTTGAACCATCCTTTAATGCTGTTACAAGACCTGTCTTGCTGACTGTTGCTACAGATGTATTGCTTGATGTCCATGTTGCAGCTACACTATCTGTTGTATCTGCCGGATCATATGTAAGTCCAAGCTGTGTTGTCTGTCCCTTTTTAATGCTATGTGTTGTTCCTGTAATTGTAATTGCCTTTAAAGGATTAATAACAGTAACTTTTGTCTGTGCAGATAAATCACCGCATTTTGCTGTTACTGTAGCTGTACCATTCTTAACTGCTGTTACTGTTCCATCACTTGAAACAGTTGCTACTGATGAATCACTTGTTGACCATGTGATTGTTCCATTTGCATCTGCCGGAACTAATGTAGCTGTAAGTTTGTCTGTAGCACCCTTCACGATTGTTGTTGCAGTTTTATCAACTGTGATACCTGTCGCAAGAACTACAACTTTAATTTGTGCATCATTATCTTTTGTGACACTGATTTCTGATGTTGGAATATCTTCTGAATTCACATCACAGAACTCCAGATTTTTAACCTTTAATCCAATGTCACCCTTTGCAGTATCCTTTACTTTAAAAGAAATCTTAGCAACATTACCATCTGCTAATTTATCTTTGTCATTATCATTTAAAATGGCAACAATACCAATTCTTCCATCTGTGTTGACATAAAAATCACCAAACGTTCCCTCGCTTACATTTCCCTTCTTAACTGCATTTTTAACATAACCTTTTGCATCTACACCATCACCTACTGCTTCAAGTACATCAGGATCAAATGTAAACTGTGCTGTAATTCCAGCAATCTTAGCATTCTTTGCTAAGTCGATAGAATATGTAACAATATCGCCTCGTTTAACCTCTGTTTTGTCCGGTAAAAACGTAAATCCTGAGTTTTCAGTCGCATCTACATGCTGAAAACCTAATGTACCTGATAATCCCAATACCATGACTAATGCCAGTATTGTGGACATAAGCTTTTTCCACATACTTTTTTTCATCTTTTGACCTCCTTATAGTCCTTATTTCTTACATTGTGCCACTATTTTTTCTATATGTCAACATATTATTTACTGTTTGTTAATATTTTCAAGATTATTTGTTAGAATCGCGTTTTTTACACATTGTAAAATGTCTTTTTTCATAATGAAAGTTAATAATTTTAATATCATATACAATAAGTCATAATATTTTTTACTTATAGCAACATATTTGTTATGGAGGATTTTACATGAACAACATTATTTTAAACCCACAGGAGTTAGGTGAACGAATACGAAAATTAAGATTAAAAAGGAATAAAACACAATCATACTTTGCTGACATGCTCTATATTTCTTCTTCATATTTAGCACTTATAGAGTCTGGTAAAAGAGTTCCTAATCTCGACTTACTTATTCATATAGCAAAATTCACAGACGTCACCCTAGATTATCTCGTTTTTGGAGATGATCCCAATTGTGATCCTTTGCAAATGACTTTTAACCGACTAAATGATAGTTATGAAAACAGACAACTTGAAAGAGCTATGAAACTAGCTGAGTTTTACCTTGAAATGACAAAAGATGATGATAAAATCAAAGACAATATAAATAAAAAATAATTTTCCATTGCCAATCTCCTTACTTATTTCTATAATATTCACATACCATATATTCAAATGCAGCATATTAAGAAAGGGGATTTTCAATGGACACTTTTTCAGAAGTTTTTAAGGCTATCGCAAGCTACCCGTGGCAGGTAAATGTGGGTGTGCTTTCACTAATACCACTGTATATCATAGATTTTAAGTTTTTCGACAAATTAAATATTGGTTTACAGCGCAAGATAGCACTTGCAAAGGAGCGTGGACATGTGGTGCGAGGCATGATTGTGAAGGAGGATGCGAAGAGGCTCGTTGTCAATAATTCACAATCCGCTTACAGCTACTGGGCTGCCAGATACACATATACTGTAGACGGAAAGGAGTACCGCAAGCGTTTTTCATGCGATAACAGACATAGCACCCGTTCTAAGCTTAGGACTATCATAAATGTGTACTGGCTTGATGACCCGAACAAGCCTTTCTGGGACTATAGCAGCGATTCACTTGGCGCATGGTTTGGAATTTTTACGATGTTGTTTCCATGGATTGGGGCTATACTTATCATACTGCTGTTAGGCGGTGCCGATGCAATAGCGCAGTACAATAACAGTCGGATGTGATACTTTCCTACACAAAAAATCCGCTATACCAAATACAATGGTTAGCGGATTTTTGCTATTTACAT